>Ga0208622_1000453_pt1 | contig 16878 bp, 3 predicted proteins | sample CryBogCBH12Jul09_FD_184621 | JGI IMG/M metagenome (GOLD analysis project Ga0208622, IMG submission 184621) | Freshwater microbial communities from Crystal Bog, Wisconsin, USA - CBH12Jul09 (SPAdes) | ecosystem: Environmental > Aquatic > Freshwater > Lake | place: Crystal Bog, Wisconsin, USA... | reverse complement strand
ATGATGGACTGGCCGGGGATTTTAAGAGTTTTGGATTTTGAGGTTTTAGTTTTAAGCTGGGAAACAAATTGTTCCCCGCCCAAGGTGACGGCCAGAATTTCCGGCTTCAAGCGCTTGCCTTTGCACACGTCACAAAACTGCGGGGTCATGTAAGCCTTGAGGCGGTTGCGCATGAATTCGCTTTCGCTCTCGGTCGCCAGCCGTTCCAAATTCACCAGCACACCTTCAAACGGGCGGTCAATGCTGCTGACTTTGCCCGCGCGCCAGAATTTGAATTCCACGTTGTCCTCGCCGGAGCCGTTCAGCAAAACCTTTTTGAAATCCTCCGGCAAATCCTTCCACGGCGTCTGCAAAGCCACATTAAAATGCCCGGCTACGCTGCGCAGCATCGCCTTGTAATAAATGATCAGCCGCTTGCCCGCGCGCCGCCACGGCTGGATCGCGCCGTCGAGCGGCAGTTCCATGTCCGGCACGACGAGCGCCTCGTCGAAAATCATCTTCTGGCCGAGGCCGTGGCAGATCGGGCACGCCCCGGCGGGCGCGTTGAAGGAAAAATGTTTCGGCGTCGGCGGATCGTAGCTCTTGCCGGTCGCGGGCGAACACATCTTGTTCGAGTGCAGGGTTTCGATCCATTCATCACTCGTAGGGCGCGTCACTCCGTGCGCTCCGCCATTTGATTTTCCAACACTCGCGGCAGGCAGAGGACTGCCCGCCCTACCCGTTTCAAGCTGATGCATCGTGAACATCACACCTTCGCCGAGGCGCAGCGCGGTCTGGACTGAATCACCGAGGCGGACGCGGATCTTCTCATCGATCACCAAACGGTCCACGACGGCCTCGATGTTGTGAAATTTCTTTTTATCGAGCTTGATGCGCTTGTTCTCATCGCCGAGTTCCAACATCTCGCCATCCACGCGCACGCGCACGAAGCCTTCGCGGGCCAGACGCTCGAACACATCGCGGAACTCACCCTTCTGCCGGCGCACGACGGGCGCGAGCAGCATGACTTTTGTTTTCGGCGGCAGCGCGAGAATTTTATCCACGATGTCACTGGTGCTCTGCGTGGAAATGGGAACGCCGGTTTCCGGACAATGCGCCTGACCAATATGCGCGTAAAGCAAGCGCAGGTAATCGTAAATTTCTGTGGTGGTCGCAATGATGGATCGCGCGTTGCTGCCGGAACTGCGTTGCTCAATCGCGATGGCAGGCGACAAACCTTCGATGAAATCCACGTCTGGCTTTTGCAACTGATCAAGGAATTGCCGCGCGTAGGCGGAAAGCGATTCGACGTATTTGCGCTGGCCTTCCGCGTAAATCGTGTCGAACGCGAGCGACGATTTACCGCTGCCGCTGAGGCCGGTGACGACGACCAACTTGTCGCGCGGGATTTGCAGCGTGAGATTCTTGAGGTTGTGCTCGCGCGCGCCGCCGATCTTGATGAATTCCTTGCTCATGTTGTGAATTTCTCGTCGAAACGAAAAATCACACTACGCCACGCGGCGGAAAAAGCAAAGCTGGAGTTGCCCGCATCTAAAAAAATTTAAGGCAGTAGAATCAATTGATAGAACTTCAACGCCGAGGCCGAGTTCGTATCCACAAAATTGAACACGCCATTGGTCGAGGTGATGATTTCCGGGAACACGGTCCAACTCGGCGGCGCGAGGTTGGTGGTCCATTGCACTTGAAATTGTTCGTTGGTCAGGCCGGTCCATTGGAGATTCACGCCATTAGAATCAATGAAGAATCTGTTGATGGCGGGAATGGTGCTGACGGTGATGAAGAAAGAATTGGTCGCGCTCAAGTTGGGTATGCCATTGTCGGTGACAACAGTGGTAACGGTATTAATGGTGCCAGCCTGCGCGAGCACCGGTGTCCAGGTGATGATGCCAGAGCCGGGTGTGATGCTCATTCCTGACGGCGCAGTCAACAAAGTATAGGTCAGTGTGTTCGTCGGAAGATCAGGATCGGTCGCGGTGGCCTGCGCCGTCCACAGCACCATCTCATTAATATTTGTATTCGGTGGCAGAAACAAAGTCGGCGGCGTATTGGTCAGATTAATGTCTGAGAGCGCCTTGATGGCCAAGCTGTGCATGCCGCCCGAGGCGATGGCAAAAACATTCGTGCAGTCTGCCGGCACATTCGTCTGGTTGTAGGTATTGTCGCCCCACATGACAATCGTGCCATCGCTCTTCAGCGCCATGCTATCATCGGCATTCGCCGAAATGGCTGCTACATTGGTCAGGTCGGATGGGACATTTGTCTGGCCGAACGTATTGTCACCCCAAGCTACAACCGTTCCGTTGCTTTTCAATGCCAAGGCGTGGGAGCTGCCGACGGCAATCGCCACCACATTGCTTAAGCCCGCAGGCGCAGCCGGAATACTGCCACCAAATACACGCACCGTGCCACTGGCCCTTAGCGCAATACAACTACCGTTACCGGCAATAGCCACAATGTTAGTCACGCTGACTGGCACGGCACCTGAACCGGGAACATTTGCTCCCCAAGTGACAACTCCGCCATCGGGCTTCAGAGCCGCGCCGTTTTGACCAAAGATGGCCACTTGGATGGCATTCGTTAAACTTGACGGAATGTTTGAATAAACAAAAGCAGCACTCGGCCAGCCCCAACCAAAGATGCTGTAATCCGTTTTAATTCCTAAATCAATCACCCCAGAACCCGTCATGGAAATTACATTCGAGTAGCCGGACACGAGATTAGACCCGCCGGCACCATCCTGCCCCCAGTCCATCAGTTTAAAATCGTTTTTCAACGCCATGCTGTAGAGGTTGCCCCCGGCAATCGCCGTGGCATTCGTCAATCCCGCAGGCACATTAGTCTGCCCTGCCACGATGCTGAATGAACCGACATTATTATTTCCCCAAGCGAACGCCTGACCCGCTGCGAACATCTGGTCAAAGCCATACACCGCGCTGAACGCATTGCTCACAACTAAACGGCAGTGGTAAAGTTGATTGGCCACCAAACCGCTGATGTCGTTGGTCACAAAAACGACGCTAACACCAGCCCCCACACTGACCGGCGGCGTGGAAAACCCATAGAAACGACTTGGTCCCCATTCAAACCAGACGGTCGTCGCCGCCCCGTTCGGCGTGGCCATGCCATTAATCCGCGCAGAAGTGCCAGTCACAAATGTCGCCGGTTCGGTGAAAGCATACGGGGCCGCCCCAGGCAGAGCATTCACGACCACGGTGAACTTGTTGGTGGCACTCAACGACTGGTTGGTGAGCGCGTAAGGGTTGAAATCGGTCACCACGGTCGTGATGGTATTCGTGCCAGCGTTGGCGTTGGTGGGCACCCAGGTGATAACGCCGGTGTTGGTATCAATCGTCACGCCATTGGTCGGATTCAGCAGCCGGTAGGTCAGCAGGTTAGTGGGAATGTCCGCATCTGACGCGGTGTTGGTCACGATGAGTGTATCGTAGGCGGTGACGATGTAATTCGTCTGGCTCGGCACGTTTGTCGTCCAGAACGGCGGCAGGTTCACCTCGTTCACCACCACGGTGAAGTTCGTGGATGTGCTCAACGCGGGCGCGCCATTGTCCGTCACGATGACCGTGATCACATTCGTGCTCGGGCCATCCGCTTCCAGCGGCCTCAGCGTAATGACTCCGCTGTTCGTATCAATGCTCGCCCACACCGGCGCATCATTCGACAGCGCGTAAGTCAAAATATTCGTCGGCAGGTCCAGGTCCGTCGCCACATTCGTGATACTCAACACGTTCGACTCGTTCAGCGTCACATTCGCAAAACCATTCGTCCAATACGGCGCACTGTTCGTTTCCAATACCGTGACCAGAAAACTATTACTGGCCGTGAACGTTTGGTTCGTCAGCGCATACACATTGGTGTCCGTCACATACACCGTGACGTTATATACCGCCGGCCCTTGCAGTTCGGTCGGCGCCCAGGTAATCACACCATTCGTATCAATCACCGGCGACGGGTTGGTCGTCGCATAGGCGAGCGAGTTCGACCAGCCGTTCGCAATGGTCGCGTTAGTGTCCACCGCAACCGTCAGGGCGTAAGTCAAAGGATTCACCGGCAGGTCCGGATCGCTCGCCGTCGCGTTAATCGTGTTCGTCGCCAACTCATACATCGTCACTGTCGGGAAGCTGTTCGTCCAATACGGTGCCGAGTTCACTTCGTTCACAACCACCGTGAAGTTTGTCGTCGCGCTCAATTGCGGAAGCCCATTGTCGGTCACGACAACCGTGACATTGGTTGTTGTTGGGCCGTCCGTTTCCAAAGGTGTCAACGTGATAAGACCGCTGTTCGTATCAATGCTTGCCCACGCCGGCGAATTTGTCAGCACGTAAGTCAGTGTATTCGTCGGAAGGTCCGCGTCCTGCGCCGCCGCATTCACCGTGTTCGTCGTCAACTCATTCATCGTCACTGTCGGGAAGCTATTCGTCCAATACGGTGCCGAGTTCACTTCGTTCACAACCACCGTAAAGCTGTTCGTCGCGCTCAAACTCCAGTTCGTCAGCGCATACGCATTCGTGTCCGTCACAATCGTCGTGAAGACGTAAACGCCCGGCCCTTGCGATTCCGTTGGCGTCCAAGTGATGATGCCGTTCGTATCAATCGTCGCGTTGGTCACGGCCGGATCGCTGAGGTTCGTCGACACGACGGTCAGCGTGTAAGTCAAAGCATTGGTCGGCATGTCCGAATCGCTCGCCGTGTTTGTCACGGTCAATAACGTCTGCTCGTTCACGACATAATTTGTCGCGCCCGGCACGTTCGTCGGCCAATACGGCGCCACGTTCACTTCGTTTACAATCACGGTGAAGTTCGTCGTCGCGCTCAACGCTGGACTGCCATTGTCCGTCACGATGACGGTGATAACATTCGTTGCCGGACCGTCGGCTTCCAACGGTGTCAACGTGATAAGACCGCTGTTCGCATCAATCACCGCCCACGCCGGCGAATTCGTCAGCGTGTAAGTCAGCGTGTTCGTCGGAATATCCGCGTCCTGTGCCGTTGCGTTCACATTGCTCACCGTTAACTCATCAAGCGTCACCGTCGGGAAACTGTTCGTCCAGAACGGCGCGCTGTTCGTTTCCAAAACGGTGACGAAGAAAAAGTTTGTCGCCGTGTAAGTCAGATTGGTCAACGCATACAAATTCGTATCGGTCGCGAACGTGGTGAATTTATAAACGCCCGGGCCTTGCGCCTCGGTCGGCGTCCACGTGATGACGCCGTTGGTGGGATTGATGCTGGCGTTGGTGACGGCGGGATCCGCTGGATTCGTCGAGACGACGGATAGCACATACGTCAGCGCGTTCGTCGGCAGGTCGAGGTCAGCAAACGTGTTGGTCACGGTGAGCGTCGCAAGTTCGAATACAGTTGTGTCAGCAATGGACGGCGGCACAGGTGGAAGATTCACTTCATTCACGGTCACACTAAACTGGTTCGTCGCGGTCAAAGATTTTGCGTTAAACGCCCACGGATTCGTGTCCGTCACAATCGTGGTGATGGTGTAAACGCCCGGCCCTTGGAATTCTTGCGGCGTCCACGTGATGACGCCATTCGTCGGGTTAATTTGCGGTGCGGGCGTGAGCGCCGCGAAACTCGACGACCAACCGTTCGCGGCCATCGCGGCGAGGTTGATGCTGATGCTCACGGAGTAAGTAAGATTGTTCGTCGGAAAATCCGCATCTGTCGCCGCGTTCGTCACGGTCAACAAAGTCAATTCGTCCATGTTCGTGTCCGGCGGCGTGCCGGCGAATACGGGTGCTTGATTCGATTCCAGCACGATGATCGTAAACATATTCGTCACGCTATACGAAAGCGGACTGATGTTGGTGGTCGTGTAAGGATTCGTATCTGTCACGCTGATGACAACGATGTTGGTGCTGGGGCCATTTGTTTCATCCGGCGTCCAACTGATGAGGCCGTTGGTCGCAATCGTCAAACCCGTAATGGTCTGACCAAATGAGTTTGTCGCGCTGATGAGCGCAAAGGTCAATTGATTTGCCGGAATGTCCGGATCCGTCGCAACTGCATTCGTAGTGAACGGAAAAGTTTCCACAATTTTCAACGTGGTCGTGTTCGTCGGAAAATTTAATGACGGCGGCCGGTTGGATTCCAGCACAGTCACGTTGAAACTGTTAGTTACCATTTGCGGCGGCACATGGCTATCGGTCACGAGCGTCACGATGGTGACATTGGTCGGACCATCCGCTTCATCTGGCGTCAATGTGATAAGGCCGGTATTCGTGTCAATCATCGCCCAGCTCGGCGGATCAACGAGGCTGTAAGTCAGCGGATTGTTGGTGTAAATGCTGGTGGCCGGATTGGAGACAAAGTTCGTCGTCTGCTCAATCATCACCACATTGGTTGGTGTCGAGACAAAGGTCGGTGGCAGAATGAAATTGGTATTGGCAAACTGAAATTCCAAATTCCAGCTCAGGAGTTGCGGCGCGAAGTTGGTTGCGCCAGCGCGGTTATCCAAAGTTTCCAACGTCCAAATGCCTTTGGCGCTCGTGCCTTGCAAACCAGAAATGTCCTGCTCCGGCTGATAAAAAAGCGTTGGTGGAAATTCTGTGAGCGTGATGGTGTCAATCACCGCGTTGGAATCTACCGTCACGGACTGCGCGTTGCCGGGCATGGTGAAGGTGGTGCCGGAAGCGGCGAAGACCAGCGGCGTGGCATTGGTCACGGCGGTGAAAGTGAAACTCGTGAACGTCCAGTTGGCATTCGTCGCCGGGCCGGATTCGCTGGAGAGCGACCCCAGTGCGTAGCTCAACGAATATTTTTGGCCAGCCACCGTCGGCAGCGTAATCGCTACCACGCCATTGCTGATGGCGAGGAAATTGGTTCCGCTGTAGGCCGCTGGATTGGTAAGGATGTTCACCGGATTGGTAGAGAGCAGCGACCAGCCGCCAAAATTGGTTGCGTAAATTCCCGGTGCGTCCGCTTCAAAGTCATCCGCCAAGGCCACCATATTACTCCCCGTCGCCGGCACAAATGGCGGCGTCGCAAATTTAATGGGCGTCGTCGTGAGACTCGCATCTTCGGTGAAGGTCAGATACGCATAACGCGCCTGCGTCGTGGTCGCGGTGTAACGCCACGCGGTGACGCGATTGGTGTTGCCGCTGGGATTCATCACGATGGTGACGACGGTCGAGGCGGTGTTCGTCAGGTTCAAAACACCCTGCCCGTTAATCATGCCAGTGTCGTAAAGCACATTCGTTCCGTCAAAAACCACCATGTGATCCGGCACGCGGAAGAAATCGTAAGCAATGGAGATGAAGCCCGGCACGAGTCCGGTATCAATGACATTCGTGCTCGCCTGCGGCCCGCCGTTGGATGAAATCGGCACGACATTCGTGATCGTGTAACTCGCGCCGCAGCCGTTGGTGCTCTGGCCGCCGCGATTTTCCATGAGCAGATAGCGAGTGCCATCGGGACTGATGAGATGAAACACCAAGTCCGAAATGCGTGGATGATCCACGCGCAAACCGACATTGAAATCCTGAATCAAATCCGTGTTCGTCACGTTGATATAATCATACGTCACCGCGTCGTCCTTCAACGGCAACGGCGTATCCGTGGAAGCGGAGTCCACGGTGGTGATGGCCGAAGCGGCGTAACCAAGCGTGACGCCGAGCAAAACTGTGTGCGCGATGCTGTCTGGATTATACAGTCCGACGAAGTAACGCCCCGGTTGCATCGGCGGCCCGTAGGAAATGGAATTGCCTGGCGGAATTCCGTTAGTCAAATCTGCCTCGGCCAAATACGTCGTCGCATCGGGCTCCACGTTGTAGTTCAAATACAATTGAATCGGCGGTGTGTAGGGCAACGTCAGATTGGTGGCGAGCACGGTGATATTCGTGTAGCCCACCGGCACATCCACATAACCGTAATACCAAGAGAGCGGCGAGACGGTTACTGTTTGAAGATTCTTCGTCAAATCTTGATGCCGCTGAATAAACAAGCTGCCGCTGATGTTGCCTGAAAAAGCTGGAGCATTATCCGCCGCGTGCAGAATCCAGATGCCCTGCCCTTCCTGCCGGGTAAATGAGCGCAATGAACCAGGACCATCGGCGGGCTGCGAACCTAGAATGTCACCCTGTCCGCTGTCATCGTAAATTTGAGTGTAGGTGCCGGGTAAATTAGGTGAATTGTGATTCATTAAAACCACCGAACCATTACCTGTCGTTGCGGAATGATTTAACGCAACCACCAAATCACCTGCGTTTTGCTGAACGAGAATATTAGTAACCACGACCCGCTGGATTTTTATCGGATAAATGGCCAGCCCAATCGTGTTCGTATAGCCGGGATGAGTGGGATCACCATCGGGAATATCAACGGGGAAAAATGTCACACTTTCATTACCATTGGCATCCAACTGACTAAATGGAATGTTGCTGAACTCCGGTAAGAAAGCATATTCCGACGCCATCTGATCTTCGGATTTTACACCGACGTAATAAACCTGACGGGGCGATGAATTTGACAATACGACAAACTCCGTGCCACCTCGGCTCAAGGACACTGTGCCGTTGGAAATGGCGTTGAACATTGCCACCGGATTCAGATTGGTCAAAGTTGAATCTTGTGTGACGTAAAGGTCAATGTCCGCCTCTGGTCGCGTAGAATTGGCAGTCGTGTCGGCAAACACACCTTCGCGTGGCGTCGCGAGCGTCTCCGGCAAAAAGGTGACAAAGGCCGCATTCGTGAAATCAGCGGTCGGCCCGTTGTTGGTAACGACATAGAAATGCCACTGGTTCGTCTGGCCAATCGTAACGGTGGCATTCGTGGCATACGGCGTGTTAGTCGGAAAGGAAATGTTGTTGGTGGCCATCACGGGCGAAGCCGCCCCAACCATCTGGTTCATCAACGGCGCATTGGTGCTGACCACAATGGTGATGCGCTGGTCGCTGGTAGGATTGGATGCCGCCGAACTGGACGTAATGGTAAAACCATTGGTGTTCGAGCCGTTGCCGCTGGAAATAACAAATGCAAAATCCTGCACGATGTTGGGCGCATAAACACCCGCCGCATTGTTCGTCTGCGTGGTGACGGCATTGACATTCACGCCGGTTCCGTAAATGACAATCGTAAAATTCGTGCCCGCGTGCGCTGGCAGGAAAATATTTTCTACATTGTTCACCGTATCCAGATTGGCCGGAATGTTAGTGGGATTTTCTTGCGTGTTGAAAACCTGATTGGCAGCGATGTCGTTACCATAGTAGACCACTGGATTAGTGGGGCTATCCATGTTCGTAATCATCAGGTCGAGATTGTTAACGAGTTTGATGGCGGCGGAAGGATTACCCGGCGGATCCGTCCACGCGAGCGTAAGGCGCAACGGAACCGTCTGTGCGGAGGGCGAAAGGGAAAGTTGATATGTGCGGCTGTCGCCCGTGGCCAACGCGTTGGTCGGACTTTGATCAATAAAATATTCCGACGTGCTGGTGCCGACGACGGTGTTCGTAAGCGTAGCAGGAATAGCGTTAGGCAGGTTGACCAAACCCCAGCCTTGAAAATTGATTGGGTTGTTAACTTGTAAATTATAGAAGCCCGTCGGACGAGCGCCATTGATGAGCATCGCCTTTAACAACGCAGGGCTGGGCGTAGTGTGCAACGTATTGGTGAAGAAATCCTGCATTAGAGCCAGCACACCGGAAACATCCGCCGCCGCCATGCTTGTGCCGGTCTCGTAACGGTAATACGGCCCAAGCGTATTATTCAAGTTACTATAAACGGTGTAGTAATTTCCCAAGTCGTTGGTCGTAATCATTTGCGCGAACAAATCGTAAGTGACCGGAATGTTCGTGCTGTCGCCAACCCCAAAATTGAAGTCGCCAAAATTATTAATGATACTCTGAATACCGCTAATCGCATTGCCGCTGTCTGGCGGAATTGCAGCGAGATTGTTGGAAGTCACAAAATCATACGTCGTTGGATCGGTTGGATCTGGATAGTTATTCAATGAAACATAAATCGGCATATTTGACACGAACGGGGAAGTATTCAGAATTTGCAGACTGACACCGACAGCATTGGGTTTCACGACAAACCCAAAATCACTGAAGCTATAATAATTCAGCCCGTTCGTGTCCACTAACTGACCGATCAACACGTTGTCGTAATAATTGGTCGGGCTATAATACGTCTGCTGATCCCACTGCTGCGAACGTGTCGAAACCACGAATGATCCCGGTGCGACCACGTCTGGCTTGAAGCGCCCATAAGTGCCTTCCGTGCCAATGCCCACATTACCGCGCGCCGAATAACCCGCCACCTGCGAACTTGAATCTGTCTCACCCGGCCACGCCGCGACGGGATTGGTGGAGCCGAGCGGCAAATAGGTATTCGTTATGTTGCGCGATTGTTCCAACGCACCAACCGTAATCACGTTTTTCGCCGTGCCGGGCGATAAGATAGAATCAGCCGTGCCGCCGCCGCCGTTGTTTTGGACACCACCACCGTCGTTGCCCGCAGCAAATACGAACAGCACCGGCTGTGGCCCCGTCGTTCCCGGCAACGCATCGCGCACCGCTGCGTCGTAACTCGCCGCCGATAAATCATATTCATTCGCGCCGCCGTTGATCCAACTATTGTTGGAAATCAACGCATTTGTCAGCGCCGGCATTTCCTGCAAATAACTGTCCAGCGTCGGCTGCGTGTAATTCAAATTCGTATCGTTTGCTCCGAGAAAACCCACGGAAAATAATTTTGCTGCCGGCGCCTTGCCGCGAAAATCTGCATTCGTTACCGAGCCGCTGGGGGTGCTGATCACTGTATACGACTCGCCGCCATTCCCTGCAATGATGCCCGCGACGTGTGTGCCATGGCCGTCCGTGTCCACGAGACTGTTTGTGGTGTCGCCAATGACTCGGCTGGGATTTGCCGGATTAGGTCCTGGGCTGCCCGCGCTGCCCGTCACGTTAAAATCTGGATGCGTCGCGTCAATGCCCGTGTCGTTCACTTCCACCACCACATTCGAACCGCTCAAGCCGAGCCAGTTTGCGTTCGTGACGTAAGTCGCCGTCGTGATGCCCATCGTCACGCGCGCCAAGTCGTTTGCCACCTCGCGCCGCGTCGCCGGTTCCACGCGCTGCACGCCGGGCAATTGCGCCAGCGCAATCCAATCCGTCGGCGGATGCACCCGCACAATCGGACCGAACGGCGAACGGTCCGTCGCAAAAATAACGCCGCCCATTTTTTCAATCTGCGCCACCGTTTGATTCGCGCTCAAATCAAATAGTCCCAGCGTCAACACCTGACCTGACGGCAACGATTTTTGTTCCACCGCGAGACCGAGCAAGGACGATTGCAATTTGAAATACGGCTCGAACGGCAGCACCGCGGCCACTTGTGCATCGCCGCGCAACACCGCCGCGCCGCCCGCCGAAAGTTGCACGAGATACGCGTTGTTCGGAATGTAAGAAACGATTTGCGCGCCCGCATTCGCCAACGCCGCGCGGAACGCCGCGTTCACCACGGCGCGCGCCTGCACGATGTAAGCGCCCGGTTCGCCCGTCGCGCGCAAGTGCGCGGGAATTTTCAAATCCACCACCGACGCCGTATCAATCAGTGCGTTCTCCAACAGAATCGCGCGCGGCGACGGCGTGAGTTCGCCCAAGGTTTTTGTCGTGTTCGAGAGACGGAAAAATTCGCGATTCGTGCTCGCGACAGAACGACCAATGATCTCTGAAGCAACAGACAAATGATTCGTAACGACTGGAACGCTGACCGCTGCGATGGCAGCGGGGCGCGCGGGTGCGGCAACGGATTTTTTCACCGCCGCCACCGGACGCTCGCCCGCTGGCCACAAAAGGCAGGCTGCCAGCAACGCCAGCAGGCATATTGGAATCCAAAGACTACGTTTCATAACTTTGCTTCAATTCAATTTTAGCACCGGAAGCCGCGAGCTAAACACTAGCTCATCTCACTTCCAACTGCCATCGGCTATCTGCACCTGCAAAATTTTAATTCGGCGGCAGCGTGTTAAAACTTTCAATCACGATGTGCGGGGTGGACGCCTTGGCGTTGTCCACGCGCAGCACAACGCGCGCAGCACTTTCCGCCGTGACCTGATAATTCGTGCATAGGCCAAACTGATTACCGCTGCTCGTCACCAAGCCATCCCGCGCCGGACGCAACGTCTGGCCGTAGCAATAAATCACAAAACGCGGCGTGCTGCTGGCGCGCAACAGGCCAAGGGTCTGCTGCGGCAACCATTCGTAAAGCTCGTCGCTGATGTCGTAATCCGCGTGGGCATTGTCGCTGTGATTGATAAACGGTGATTGTTCCGTGAACGACGGCACGCGCAAGATATCACCGAGGTGTTCAAACGCGCCGACGAGTCCATCTGCATTGGTAAATGCCGCACGCGTCGCGTTGATGCCTTCCGTGCCATTCAGCAGCAGCGAGATTGCAGAATTAACCGTGTCCGTGCCCGCTGGTGAGATGACAATATTCGTGACGACCGGCGTCGTGCCATCGGCCGGCACATCCGTCATATTGGTCAAGGCCACAACCCCGCTGAACAACGCGCTCCACGAGGCAAGATGCGTTTGGTTGACGGATAAAGTTCCGTGCGTGGCATTACCACTTAATGCCGTGCTGAACAGGTCAAACAAATCCCGATCCGCCACCGGCGCAGAATTGGTGGCATCAAAAACATTTCCGTTGCCGGTCCAGAATTGCCAGGCTCCAAAATTATTGTTGGCTAGAAAATCGCTGGCTTTCAGATAAACGGTCTGCCACGACGTGCCACGATGGACGCGCCCCAGCCAGCCAATGGTCGGAAGTTTGCCAGTTGGGAAATCCCATTTATCTGGCACAGTCATCAACGGGTCGCGCTCGGCCAGATTAAAATTATTGGTATCGTTATTCGCTATTTGTTCAGCCGTCCAAGTCGGATTGCTGCCCCATGGCATAAAACGATCGTTCAACCGTCCAAGATTTAAACCTGTCAAAGTCGAAAAAATTTGGCCTGCGTCGTAGTGGTTTACGCCCGGTGCCGGGGTTGTTGAAGTGTTGGGTGAAATTGCATAATCAATGTCGCTGCCTAGATAATGGACCAACGGATCATTCACCTGCCATGTAAGATACTGCACAATATATCGCGTTGGCGCATATGGCGCTTGCATACTTGTGAGCATATTTGTTGCACCAACTGGCGAAGTCGTCTTATTCCCCGGCTTGAAAAACGCCTGAAAAAATGCCACCTGTTGGTCTTTGGTTCCACCCAGAGGAATCGCTTGAGGATCAGCATTCCATTTACCATCTTCACCCGGCACCGCTCCGCTTTTGGAAATCGCGATTTGATTTAGTATTCCATAAGTCGGCCCAGTGGACGCTGCGCTGCCCGATGGATAATTGGTATCCCACACGCCCACTAAATTATTATTAGCGTCGGCATCTGCCAGACTCGCATTTACATTGAAGCCGCCGTCCGGTCCGGCGAAATGAACATAGTCAATGACGTGATAGACACCATTGGTTAAATCCAGCATGAAAACTTGCAAGCGGTTCGTCAGCACCACACCAAACTGCGGAACGTGAAAACCATTTAGTGAATTGCTCTCGAACAACATGGTCGTCCCCAAATAGCCAAAATAATTGGTCGGAATAAAACAGGGTGCGGTCAAACCGAGCGGCACTGTCCCGCCACTTGCATAGGGCGAACGATAAACCGAGTTCGTCAGCGTGGGGCCGGTGAAACTCACAATTCGAAAAGAGGCGGTATTGGGACTACCGCGAAACCATGGAGTCACACCCGTCCCTGACCAAGAATTGATGACATACGGAGCCGCAAAGTTATTCGTCGAAAAGGTCATCGGCTGGACAACGCCCGGATGCGATTGAAATCCCGGATCATCATTGGTAATCGTCAACGAAGCGGCTTCATTCAGGCCAACCACAATCGTGCCGGGATAATTATTGGCGTAAGAATTCCACAACTCGATGCCAAGTGAACTGCTCAAGCTCATCATATACATCTGGTTCGTGCTAGTAATTACTGGCAACTTCGTTGGCGAGGCATTGGTCTGCCGCGTCAGCTGTAGCCGCCGCGTAACAGCTAAATTATTTTCCATTGAAAACTCATTAAAATTGGGTAGCCCTTTCTTCGCGCCAATAATCCACGGCACGCCATAGATATTGTCGTTTTGGGGAACGCTGCCGATAACGGTTGAGGCAATGGTGGCGACATCAAACGGCTGGGAAAAATAGGTGAGGTCACTCGGTCCGCCAACCGTGGAAACATAGTTGTAGCCAGTGATGAATACATCCCGATAAGTTCCATTCTGGACAACCGTGAACATCGGACGAAAGACGGACGGCCACGGACTGTTCGTCGTGGCGTCATACATATTGGCGGCAAGCTGGAGCAGCCGGTTCACAGCGGGCGTGTAAACAAACCGGTCGTTTACATAAACCGGAATGGCCGTTACGCCAAACGCGTTCGTCGTGATTGCGCCAAATGTGTTCGTGAAATAATTAAAATTCTGCGAACGCCAGTTGGCCGTGTAATGTTGCAGCATGAGGTTCGCCGCGTTGGTGAAAAAATCCAGCGCCGTCCACGGAAGACAATTGGTCTCCATGCCAACCACCACCACGCCGTTGGTCATGTTGCGGTAGTTCACATTCATCCGCGTGTCGTCGTCCGCCGTGCCGTCCGTGCCAAGTTGGTCGAGCATCCGGTAGAACGTGTAACGGTCGTAGAGATTGGTGGTGACGCCCGTGGCCGCAAGGCGGTTCACAAAGTTCGGCGAACTTTTGGTAGAATCAAAGAGCTCGGACGGCAACGCAAAGAAACGGTTTGTGTTGTCGGAACCAGCCCAGTGCTGATTAGCCGGATTTAGCACCGAAGGCAAAAAGGTAGTTGTCATCAAATTTCCAACCGTATAGCCATCCACCCCGGCGTTGATTAAAGCCGAAGCCATGCCCGGCGAAGGAATCGCCAACAAGTTGTAATTATAGCCGTAGCGCCAAGCCAAAAGCGATTGCGCATCGGCAAATGCGTTGCCCGAATTGAAACCATTTGGTTCATTGTAAAGGTAGTAAGTTGAAGAACCCGTTGGCGCGCTAGCTCCCGACCCGACAATCTGACCCCACTGATTTGTGTTCAAGTCTGCGAGAAACGCAGCTAAATTTAATTCCCACGAACCCACTCCTTCATTGCGAAAATAACCATCGTTGGCGACGTTGAACGGATTGAGCATCGCAGAACTTTCGGTCTGGTTATGAAGGGCATTCAAATCCAGTCCGTTGCCGACGGGCTGCGCGAAAAACGCGTAGCGCGCGACGAATTTATTGTTCGGCGAATGCGGCTGGTCGGGGCGTTCTAAAATGCCAATCCATTCGGGATCACCCGCCGTGGTGTAAGGCGGATTGTTCGTCTCAAACTGGCCGTTGCGATTCAGGTCGAGATAGAAACGGAATTCGTTCGAGCCGGTGTTGCGGTTGTAAACAAATACGGGCGGGCGCGGCTGCAAATAAAGATTGGCGACGTTGTTTATCAAGTCGGCGGCGTTAAGCGGCAGACCGTCCGAACGATAATCATAATTCACGTTCGTCGGCGCATTGACATTCTGAAAATAGCCCGCGAGGTTGACGTAGTTCGTCGAGACGAGCAGCGAGTAATTGTAGGCGGCAAGATTAGTGGTGGATAAAATGTTCGCGACGATTTGCGCCTGCGCGGCGGCGAGCGCGGTGTCGGTGGCGAGGCGCGCGGTAGCGGTGTCCGTGGTGGTGGTGACGGAATTGCGTTCGCGCCGCGCGATGGCCAGAAACGCAACGGCCATGACGAGCGTGACGGACAGCAGAATGAGCGTGATGACAAGCGCGATGCCCGAGGCGGATTGGCGATTTACGATTGGCGATTTACCATTGGCGGCAAGGTCGCGCGCCGACGATTTTTTCCAAATCGTAAACCGTAAATCGCAAATCGAAAATGGAGTTGTCAGTTTCATTGGTAGGCCGTGGGGTCAACGTTGGGGATGCTCACATGCTGACGGAAAATATGGACGTTGCCGGACTTGTCGGACAAATACTGCGCCTGCAACGCCGTGGTGGGCCGCGATTCGGCACGTTGCAAAATGCGGTCTTCGAGCACGCCTAATTCCAATTCGACCGAGGCGGGAACGGCATTGCTATACATCGCAAGTCCGGCTTCGCCTCCAACCAGCGGAAAAAACCAGGTTTGCTTTAATGAATTTGTCTGACCAACTGCAAAGCCATAGGGAATCCAAGTGCCATTGGTGTCATAGGCGCGAACGGTAAAATGCACCACGCCGCTGAGCAACTGGCTGCCGCCGTTCGCCGGATTCAAGAAAAAATTCTGAACGGTCTGGCTATTAAAAATGCCGGTCGGGTCGTTGGTTCCGCTCGTGGGATACTGTAGCCGGTAAAGCGAATAGAAATCACCCGATGAATTGTATGAAACGGCATAGGCCACGCCCCACCAAATGTTATTCTGATGATTCAAGATAAAAACCTGCTGCAATAAATTGGAACGGCTATATGTGCTACCGGGCAGTGATTGCACGAGCGGGTCGGAATAATTGGCGTTGTTAGTGACCGAAAAATTTACTGCGCCATAATAATAAGTTCCATAGGACGGCGTCATCGCGCGCAAATCGGACGCCATTAATTCCATCGCGGCGCGGCTGCCTTCCAGCACATCAGATTGCGTGACGCTCGCACGGAACGCACGTTGCGTGCTGGTGAACACCGCCATCAACGCCAGCACGATCAGCGACATCAGCGACACCACCACCAGCACTTCCACGAGCGAGAAAGCGCGGATGTTGCGCATCGAGAATGCCTCGTTACGCGCGCAAGACGGGTCGTTGTCCTGCCGAGACGGGTCGTTGCGCATGCAAGATG
>Ga0208622_1000452_pt1 | contig 16901 bp, 49 predicted proteins | sample CryBogCBH12Jul09_FD_184621 | JGI IMG/M metagenome (GOLD analysis project Ga0208622, IMG submission 184621) | Freshwater microbial communities from Crystal Bog, Wisconsin, USA - CBH12Jul09 (SPAdes) | ecosystem: Environmental > Aquatic > Freshwater > Lake | place: Crystal Bog, Wisconsin, USA... | reverse complement strand
CTTCCCTATAATAACACAATGTAATATTAATCATAAATCCGTGCGCAAATGTCATAACTTTAATTTTCTTCTGGTGATTGTTGTGGGGTAATAATAATTTTAGGATTAATTTCAATAAAATCATCATCATAAAACCAAAGCCCACTACCTATTATTTGCCAAGCGCATCTACTATTAAACCATCTTGCAATTTCATATTCATCGTCACTAGTAAACTTCACCCAATACCAACCGCTTTTTCTTTTCATAATTTTACTCTATTATACTACCTAATAATATAACACCAATAACTAATAATCCCCAATTATTCAACCGTCCTGCAAAGTAGATGAGTGTGCAGCCTAGTGTGAATTTAATTAGTTGTTTCATTGGGATAAGTTTCGTTGTAATAATCATCCATATAACGCCCATATTCATCGTCATTTATCCCCTTGCTATAAGCCATTCCTATCTGTTCCCTTTCAGTTTCTAAAGCATCAAAAGCAAATGATAAAGCCTTGTTTAATCCTATTCGGTAATCCCCTGTTCTGTTAGTTCCTAACTTATTGTGGGCGGATAGTTCTATCTGTTTTTCTATACGTTCTATCAATTGCTGTACTGCTGTTTTCATTTTACATTTGTTTTAAGTGTTCTAAAATAGCCCTATAATCTTCTCCAAAATAGCCAATTTCATCTAATGCCTCTATTATCGCCTCTACTTCTGTGATAGCGCATTTTACACAATCCATAAAGCAGCAGCAGGACGGTAGTACTTTTGAATACTTTAGTATTATTTCGTTTGTTTGTTCCATGCGTAACATTTATAATAATCTTTAAAATGGTTGTAAATTTTAGTCCTTCTATTCTTTCGCCAATGCCTACCCTTAACTACTCGTTTAAGGCGGTGTTTATATTTTATACATTTTAGGTTGCCATTATTCAAACTTCTTAATTGTCTAGTAATTATTTTAAGTTCTGCCAATATAGAATCTAATAACCTATCGCCAAAAAAATCTATATACGTTTTCATTTTAACCTTAACTTCTTTAAGGTTCTTATTAGTCATTGTTATTTTTTAAAATAGTTATTAATTTCTTTTATTTCACTATCAGAAAGATATGTAGGCATGCGTTGCTTTTTAATTTGTTCCCATTCTGTTTTAGTTAACCCCATACTTGACACAAGCCCAACTACATCAGTATTATTTCTTTTGCCGTGATAAAATCCAACAAATTGTTGAAGTGCTAAATCAATACCATTATAATGCTTACTATTATCTTTATATTTAACATTATCTTCATTTAGTACCCCTAATTTAACTTCTTCAATTACTTTATAAAGACTACAATCACATTCTATCACAGAACATTTAACACTATTGTCAAAGTCAGTTTTTGCTTCTGATAAATTATCAAACTCTTTAACACTACCGTCAAGCCAATCTCTTACTATGTATCTTTCTGCACTCATTTTTTACTTCAATTTCTTTACCTGTTAATAATCGTATTAGTTGCTGGAGTTGGTGGAGGTATTGGAAAGTACAAACTAATTGAAATTGCTCGTGTGAATACTCGTAAGTATAAATGTATAATAAACCATCATCTTCAAAAATAGCAACTAAATCAGTATCTCTGTCAATATTGTAATAACCATCTAAAAAACCGTATCTAGTACCTCTATTTTCATTTTTAGAAATGCTTTCGATATTCTCCATCACTTTGAGTGAAAGGGGGATAGGTTTATGTTTAATAGAGCCTTTAACTATTGCTTGTAAATACATAATGTCTACCCTTATACGTTCTTCTTTTACCATCACCCAGTCCCCTACCATTAAATTTAAGTTGCTCATACTATTTATTTTTAAGTGTTATTGGTTGTGAAGAATATTCTTCCAAATCGTGTTGTTGGCAAGTTGTAGATGTAGTATTTTCTAAAGAACGCTGATAGCTTTTACTCCAAGCGTCCTCCAATATCGGAGTGAGAGGGAAGGAGTTAGATTTGACAGTGTTAAATACAATTTGCATTCCTTTATACTTATAATATTCACTATCTTTCAATAGCTTATTATCTTCATAATTAGATACTATTGTATTTACACTTTCAACTCCTATTTCCAACCAATCCATATCAACTACTATCAAGTTTTCGGAAAGTTGGGTGTGTGGTGTGTTATTCATAACTAGGTATTAAAGTTTCCCATAAATAATTGTTTCCATCGTGTTCGACTGTGATTGTGTGAGGGTGAATAGGGGGAGTGAGTGAGGAGATAAGATAGTCTTTATCAAACATAGGTTCATCGTCTTCTATTCCACTTTTCATTAATCTTGCCCTACTTATTAATAGTTCCAACTCCTCCCTTGTCAAATGAAACTCAACACCTCTAGCTTTAAGACCTGCGAGGAAGCCCTCACGTTTAGCATATTGATAACTATTAATCCTTGCGTTTTCATTTATAAATATCTCATCTAACCCACCATTATCTATTACTTCAACTAGAGTGTACTTCTCCTCTGCCAATTCCTCATCAGTCTTTGGCTTGCGGATAAGGGTGGAGGGGAGGATATATAAAGGTAAATCAATTTTACTTCTATCTGTGCTTGCTAACGGTAATGTGGTTTTATCTTTCCCGTCAAAATGAAGATTAATATTGTTATTCTCTATTCTAAGTGTACCATCCTCCACACTAAATGTCTTTGTTTGCATTATTAGTTAATTTTAAATCTTAAAATAGTTACTATCTCTCTAGGTGAAAAATCCTTATAAATATTTTCCATAGCTATTAATAAACCATCAAAAAATCGTGCTGAAATATTATAATTATCTATGTAATCAGTATCTCGTAAATCATCAAACTTGTAATGATTTTGTGAAACTATTGTAGCTGTGCAAGTGGGGTCAATTCTAATAGGTGTATCAACTAACTTATAATTATCTTTAGTCCAGATAACCATAGGTTTATTTTTGTCATACAGTCTCGCACCTCTAAGGCATACTGAATAAACTTGTTAACTATTAAAAGTGACATCATCTTTAAATGTTAGAATGTTTTCCATTTGCTTGTTGTTTTAATTGATTAATAAATATTATGCAGTTGTATAGGGCTGTAAGGATCTCGAAGGGGGTGCCATATAAAAAACGAGCTGTGATAATTGTAAATAAATGTGTAGGTAATGACTTCTCTATTTCTTCTTCCTCCCTCACCTTCTCCCATACTTCGTGAAGCCAATAACAAGAAGGAATATGCCTATGAAAAATAGTATCACCATTATGTAACTCAGAGTATGTATCACCATACATATTTTTACTTATCTCTAATCCCATATACTTCGCCACTACTTCGCTCATTTCAGCGATTGTGGGGGTTTCTTTATTCTGTTTCATTGATTAATTTTTTAATATCCAAATATCTATTCCATACGAATATTTGAGTTTCTGAATTTATTTCTATTTGCGCTGATAAAGGTTTCTGTCCACAACAAGAACATATAAACATATCATCATTAATTATCTTCCCGATAACACCTTTAAATTATCCTTTTAATATTTCTATTTCATCGCCGTTATTCATTGATTAACTTTTTAGCGTTAGATAATACTGATTGCGTAGTAGGTGGAACTGATACTCCTATTGTTGAAAGCGCATCTTTAATACCTTCCAACACTTCCACCAACTCCCTATGACTTTCAGATAGTGGGGTGTAGTAAGTTTCGAATAGTTGCCTACAAGCTAGAACCATAGCACCCCTATCACTGCCCTTAAACTGGGTAAACGTGTCTTGTATTACTTGTTCAATTTGTTCTTTTGTCATTTTTCTTGTTTTAAAAGTTTAGTAACTTGTTCTTGATAACCTTCGCTTATTTCTGTACAAAGTTTCACCAATAACTTAAAATACTTTTGTTCTGTTTCGGACAAATCATCGTAGTGTTCATTATCCATTTTTTCAAGACTATCTTTCAAGTCGGAGTATGTGTTTTCGAACATACAATAATTCATGTTAGACATTTCCCAATACTTTTTTAGTGTTAAAAATCCCCTCTCTTAAATAAGTCTTATGCTTATCACTACGGGGGTGTTTCATTAATCTTTTATAGCGGTCTAATTGCATTTGCATCAATGCTTCGCTAGTTGGCATCCCGTCACGCTTTGCGATGAAGGTGTAGATTGATTCTGCTGTCATGTCCTAACAAGGTTTTATTTTATTCCACAATTCTAGCTTAGCTTCGAGTATTTCGGACGGGGTGGCGTGAAGTAGTTGTTGCTCTAATATAAATGCTTTTCTACCTTCACTATCTAATCGTCTATACCTAAAGTCATTACCATCGAAAACATCAAGCCATAAGCGTTTTCTAGGGTCTTTATATCTAACTTGTACTTCATACCAATATGGGATATTACTGTACCAATTAGTACCTAACTTTATTTCTATTCGAACTTTCTTTCCATCTTCTCGTTTAATTACTTTCTCGTGTCTCATTTTTTTTAGTTTTACTTGTGATTAAATATTACCTTCTGCTTTGGCGAGTATTTTCCTTACATTATATAATAATACTTCAAAATCACTATTACCCCTTAATGGTTCAATTTTTTCAATCTGATATAATAGTTCATACATATCAGGCGCACTTGCTATTAATTGGGCGTTAGCTTGTCTATCAACCTCATTAAAGCCATGAACATCAGCTATTAATAACTCGTCAGTAGCCACTTTATATGACTTACCTAACATTTCTACTTTCCATTCCCCTTGTGTGTGATTACATTTTCATTTTTTCTATTTTTTAATTTGATACAGCAAAAGTAAGGGTATTTTGGATATAAAACGTTAATAAATGTTAAAGTTTTAAAAATAAATAAAAAATATTTAAATTAAATGAAAAAACCTATATTTGCATTTCAAACAAAAAGATAGTAATATATGAGCAGACAATTAGAAGCAATGAAATACAAACTTAAAAACATTGCAACAGAGGTAACAACAGAGGATAAAATGGCTTTAGTCAAATCGGGCGTTTGTTCCTTTAATACACTTGAGAAATACTTATATACAGATGACGGCAATAAATATAGCTTTGTCAGTAAGATATATAAATTTTTAAAGCCGATAATCGAACAAAGAGAAAAAGAATTACTTAACAATTAAACTAAACAAAAAATGAAAAAAGTTGATTTCACAATTAAAGGAACTAAGTTGCCTGTGATACCAAAAGGGACGGAGTATAAAACAGTATCTAGTGCTGATGTAAAATGGCGTAAGACAACAAAAATTAACTATGGATTGCATCAGTTAAAATCAGAAGGCATTGCCACTGGATTAGAAGATTGTATATATGCTAGTCATTTTACAACAGGTAGCAACCACTACATATTTAACTTATCCACCATCGAACGCCTAGCAGAAGAGCAAGGGATGTTGTATGAACCTGAAACTGAAAGAGATTGGAGTGGGGTTAGGTTTAGATGGGAAGATGGAAAAATGGTTAATACCATTGTTAAAGAAAAAGGGGTGTATAATTATGGTGAACGATTTAATTACACGCAAGAGTATGTAAATAGATTATTTGCTAAAGGCACTTGGATAGAAGTAAAGGAAGAAACCGAAGAAGATAAGCGTACTAGAATGGCTGAAACATTAACTGAAAACATATTTGGCAAGGATGCTTTAACCCCCTCCCTTCGTGACCTATTAGAAGATGCTTTCGCCCACGAAAGAAATATCCGTAAGGGTTGCCCTATGTGGAAAGGTGTAGACGAAAATGAAAGATTGGAACAGGTGAAACAAGAATGGAGTAAGTTAAGGGAAGTGGTAAAGCAATTAGATAATATATTAAATGATAAGAAATGGAATGGATAAGTGTAAAAGATAAGTTGCCAGATGATAAGCGGAAAAAATGGGGAGTAAGAGTTTATTGCTATTATCTTAATTACCAAACAGATAAACGAAAGTTTTATAATCAGGATATTTTATCATTTAAAAATGGCATTTTTTTCTATGGATTAAATTGCGTAAAAGAAGTTTACTATTGGATGCCTTTACTAAAAACACCTAAAATTAGAAGAAATGAAAGAACTACAAGCACACGACAAGCTAAAAGATAGGATACAGATTACTGCTAAGAAAAATAATCAGCAAGAAACTGAATTACTATTAACGGGAACGCTTGCCCCAAAATCAGGGCATAAACTTTGGGAAATACACGAGGCAACTATGGTAATCAAAGAAGCTAAATTTAACTCTAATAAAGACATTAGTTTTCATAAGGCAGCCCGTAAAGATTATAGTGGTATTAATGACTTAATAAAAAATGATGGATGTGTTTATATCCCTTCATTGAATAAGCAGAACGCACTAAGGCTTTATAGACAAAACCCAAAGCAAGAAGCATACTATAAAAAAGAGGCTTTAATGAGGTTATCGGAAACACATTTTTAATTCACAATTAACCAATAAATAAAATGAGACAAGTACTTTTCAAGGCAAAACGAGTAGATAACGGCGAATGGGTAAAGGGATTCTACGAGTATAATAAAGACGATGATATGCACTTCATCAGGACTTATGAAAATCGGGATACGATAGAGGTTGTACCCGAAACGGTTTGCCAATATATTTGGATAACCGATTGTAAAGATGTAAAGATATTTGACGATGATATTAGGAAAGATAATGAAGGTACTGAATTTAGAATTTATCGCACTTTTGGCGGCTTTATTATTAAGGCTAGATATTGTATGAGTGATATTAAAGACTTGGTATCTGGAGACGAATTAATATTCAAAAGTTTATCCGACCCACAAATTGCAGACTGGTTAATAAATGATACTATTCACGTTTACAACATTCACGACTAACCCCCTACCCATGCTACTACTAACGATTGCCACAATGATAGCCTATACAGTTAAATGCTATGTAACGGCGGTAAGGATGCCGAATGATATGGAGTTATAAACCACTTAAATATAATAAATTATGAAACACAACTTTCCCCTCGGTCATAAATTCGGTGGTAATAAAAAGAAACCTTATAGGACTAAACAAGTAGAATTATGATAGAAGAATTTAAGCCCCCTGATTCATTTATTTTTGATAGGCAAAAAATAATATATGTGGGGGATAGTGACATAGCCCCCGATGGCAAAAAAATGAATAAGAAAATGCACGTCTATCAATATGAAACGGGGCATAAAAAAGGACAAAAAGAGTACTTTAGTAGTGGTAATATTGGTTATTATATGGGACTTGAAAAACAAACATTATGAGTGAAGTTTTTAAATACGATAAACATAATTCTGTTGAAGTGGGGTTCGGGAACATTATATTTACTAACGACTTTAACTCCCCTTTTGATGAGAAGTGTTTCATTGACCTAGAACATTGGGATATGGTAAAATTATTTGTTGATACTAAAATAAAAGAAAATGGAAAAGAAAAATCCGACACAATCGGCTAAGGTAACTAAGCACGGGAAGGTAGTAGCCCACTTAATGAAGTACAAAACAATTACAAGTTGGCAAGCAATACAACTTTACGGGCATACTCGAATAGGTCAAAGTATATTGTTATTAAGGCGTGGGGGATGGGATATTTCAACAGTACCAAAGACCGCACACGATAGGTTTAATAACGAATGTACCTATGCACAATATCTTTTGGTATCTACTCCAAAGGATAGCGGGTTACAGACTAATTTTGATAATGAAACGCAATCACTCCCCACTAAAGAAGTTTTAGATAAGGTAGGGGAATTTCAACAACAATCCTTATTTTCGTAACCGACTAAATTTTAAAAGATTATGATACTCATAACAACCCCCGAACAATTACTAGAAGAAATATGTACTTTGTTCAATGCCGATGTAAAGGCAGTTAGAAGTAAAAGAAGGTTTAGAGACTTAGTTAAGATAAGGCAGTATTATTCCTTTGTGGGGGATGTTTACTATCACTTCTCTTTAATATCATTAGGCAAGGCTATTGGGGAGAGAGACCACACAACGATAATTCACGGTAGGGATACCTTAATAGACCAATTATCGGTAAGCGATGCAGTTGCTTTTAATGATATAGAACTATTGAAAGCCCACTTGGAACTAAATGTTCAAGACCAAAAAGAATACGAACAACTAGAACAAGAGTACAATGATTTAGTAAGGGATTTCGCCCAATTAAAAGGATTAAACAAACGCCTACAAAGGGAGAAGAACGAACTAATAAACAAGAACATCACCCTACGACAAGAACTGAAAAAATACCGTCCTACGGGGATTTTCGGGCAACCAATTACAGTAACCCCACTAAACAATAATCAAGATGCAAGAAACACCCCTTAATAGCCTTCTAATTTGGCAAGATGATGATTGGGATAATGTTCACACCGAAAACGAAATTTAATGGCAGTAATTAAGCACACAAGCAATAATATCCCATACGAAACGAAAGGTAACCTGATGCAAGTTTTTATAGTCCCTATTACGGGGAGACATAGCCTAGAAGAAGTAAAGAAAGCCAAGGACGAACTAGAAGCCCGTTATATTCACTATAATGTTTCTATCCAATGGCAAAGGGACATCTTAACCCAACAAAAAAGCCCCAACAAATCGTAGGGGCTTTTTTTTATTGCTTAATAGGTCGCTGCTTTTCTAGTGCATCCCTACAAGACTTTATTTCTTCGCTGCTTAGGGTTCTGCCACTTTCGTTAATCATTACTACTCCTAATAGTTCTTGCCATAGATATTCCGCTACTTGGTAGTTTCTTTTTGCAAGGGGGGCATCGTAACCTTTTAAAATCCCATTTTCGACACCTTCAATGAATATTTCGGGGTCTATGGTTGGCAAAGTTTCCCCAATAGTACTGATGGTATATAAATCTTCTATTTCTTCTGGGCTTAATGCCGCCCACCAAGCTAATGCTTTGTCACTTGTTGTCATAACGTTTTTTTAATTTACATAAAAACACAATACGGATGCTAGTGTCAATAATATAGGTATTATAACACCGTATCCAAATTTATATACCAAACCTTCTTTTGTTTTAATTGCACAATATATTGACAATAGAATAGGTATAATCATAAAACCACCTATTAAACAATAGCTTAAATGAATGCTCATAACTTCAATTTTATACGGTTAAGTCTATCTTTTCTTCGCTGCAATATATCGTATCTTTTAGTAAGGGGGATAACAACGCTATTGTCTTTACTTTTAAGTAGGGCTTTTCTTACTTTGTTTTGTTCCAGTTCTACTATGAAATACAGCCTAAAACATCTTATAAAGGGGCTTTCTTGCTTACTCATTTATATACGCATCTTTAACAAATACTACAATGTTTTTTGGGCAAGCGGGGATTAGTAACCTCCCTACTACTATTTGAGAGAAGCCTTTCCCTAAAATAGACCCTGCGTATATATCCCCTATTTGTGGGGTTATTGTTCCTTCATAGGTTATTAAAGTCTTTCTTGTTTGTTCTTCTTGAACTTCTATTGAGTACATAATTTATTTATTTAGCTTCAAATTCTTGTTGCAATATTGCCCTTAGTTCCCTTTGTAATTGCTTCTTTTTGTTCTTTGCTGCAAAGGGGTTTTTACATTTCCCCAACCGAAGATTATCGTTAATTTTATTAATCGCTGATTGTAGCTTATACTTATCCATCATAGATAAGACTTTTGATTGTGAACAAAACGTTTACTTACTTCGGGATTATCTCCCTTACGTCTATTTTCAGTAAACGGTAAATCAATAGGGTAAAGTTCATCTAGTTGGGTTTTGTCAATCCATACCCCCTTGTGATAGTATTTACCCCCTTCATTATCCATTTTAAAGGGAAGTGATAACCGTATATTTTTATTCTTTGTGTACTCTGCTACTGATAGTATTGCCATTGATTACGCTATTTGGTTGAGATTATATTTGTTTCCTAAAACATCAAAGAAAAAGTTCCCTTTGCCTTTCTTCCCGCTATAATGTGAGAAAGTTACTTCTGTAATCTTTCCCACTATTCTAAGGATTACAATATCCCCTTTAATATATCCTATTCCCATTGCTTAAAAATGTTTAAAAGTGATTAATTATGTTTACTGATTGTTCGGGTCAATAATTTTAGATATTTTGTAAACGGGCTTAGGATTCGCTGCATTAAATTTTCGCTTATCCTTATCTAAATCTATCTTTAACATAAGAAAGTTCCCGTACCCTTCTTTGTTGTAATTTTTCTTTTTGAAAATAGACAATATCTTTTTTATCATAATCGTTTTACTCTAGTGTGCTATATTTGTAGCCTTGTTGTTCGCTGCTGATTATATCCCTTATTAGCTTTAGTTTCTCTAGGGGGAGTTTATCTAATTGGGGTTTAATGATGCTTCTTAAATGAAATGCCTCCCTTTTCATTTTAACATCTGCTTGTATTTTTATTGCATCATCATCGCTGATTAAAACAACCTTCCTAAGATTCCAAATGTCAGATGTTTTTAGGTAGCCATCTTTTAAAGAATAAAGGCAATTTTCCCCCTTAACGGCAAAGCCTGTTTTAGTTACTCTTTCAATAGTCGTAACAATGCCCCCACTTAATACTTTTCTGCCAATCAAGGCACTAGGATTATCTATATAATCCGTAAAATTTAAACTCATAATTGTATTTATTTTAATTGTTAAAAAAAAAATTACCCGTGTATCATTAACGGCATAACTAATACTTTATCGCTGCCATCAGTAAAAATAGCGGGCTTAGTTGGGATACCATTGTGTAACATAGATACTTCGCTGCTTTTGAATACCCCCAACGTTTCAACCAAAAACTTACCATTAAAGGCTATATCAGTATCTTGAAAGTCTTTTGATACATAGGGGAAAGATGCAGTAGTGCCAAACTCGAAATCCCTATCTTCTGCCATCATTTCTATTTTACCGTTCAAATGAAAGTTTACTTGCATTGTGGACTTATTAGAGTAAGGCATTACTTTTTTGACATTGCTTATCATAGCCTTTCTATCAAATACCATAGATGTATCGTAAGTGGGGATTACTGCTTTGTAGTCGGGGTATTTTGTCCCATTGTATAGAGAACATTCAATCCCATCAATTAGGGCTGTATTTTCGCCCGTAATCAATATTTCTATTGAAGCCCCCTTTTCAGCCTTTACGCTGCTTAATTTAGCAACTGATTCTTTTGTAAGTAAAAAACTAAATGCTTCTCTGCTTTCAGTAATACAAGGGATAGAGGGGCTTAAATACAATCGGTGTCCATCACAACCCCTTACCCTTATTTCTTCGCCCTCTACTTCAACAAGTACACATTCCCAACTCGGGCGCAAATCATCCTTTGCTGTAAACTTCGCTGCTTTCTTAATGGCATCATAAACCCCACTTTCAGCAACTACTATTTTTTCGTAAGGTGCTGGGGTAAAAGATGCTACTTTGTAAGAAATACCCAACAAGTCTAAAATTGCATAATAAAAAGCATTCTCAATTGGGATAGCAAACGAATAAACCCCACCATAAGAAGTAACTACTTTTATCTTTTCAGCCTTAATGCTTTGACCTTCATTATTGACCTTTATTTCTTTGCATCCTTTCCAATCGTAACTATTTTCAGTATCTCTACCAAAAAATAGTTCTTCGCTTCCTACTATTTCAGCACTAATAATTCCCCCTTTTACTTCTTTTAAGAGGGAGTAAACACTTGCTAACTTACTGCAATGTGCAGTATTGTACTTGCTTTTAGGCAATCCGATAGCCTTTAAAATTTCATTACTTTTCATTTGTATTTTTTTTAGTGTGATTAATTGTGAAAATATCCCTCTGTAAGAGTATCAAAATACCCCCTATCTAAAACCTTAATAAGGCTACCTACTTTACCACTTCTTACTCTTTTACTTAATAAAGTGGGAGAACAATAGTTTCTTCGCTGCTTGTTAGTAAGATAGAGGAAACGGGCGTTTATTACTGCTGCTGGTTCGCTCGCTAGTTCCTGATTTAGTCGTGCTTCTTTTTGTGATAGTGTCATAATTAAAATTTTATTAGTTTTTCAAAACGTTCTAAACCATAGGCATTAGTCTTTCTCAAAAGGGGCAACAATTCTTTTGCCTTAATACTTTCACTAGCAATATTATTTCGCTGCATCCAATCCCTAACGCCCATTTCGCAAGCCCCAGTAATCAATCTATAATACCTAATATTAATTACTGTATTCTCTTTTATTAGCTGATGCTTTAACTTTTCGGATATTTTCTTAAAGTTATAATCTTCTTTAGCTTTCTCTATGGTTTCGCCGTGTGCAAACATTTTACCATATCCATATAGGTAAGTTTCTTGTTTACTGCCTATTTTTTTGATATGATAAAGTTTCCCATACTTATTTGTCACCTCTGTAAATATACCATCTACTAAAATGTATTTGCCACCTTCCCATTGCAATAGTGTATTTGGTTTATTTACTTCTTTATCTGTAATTCCTGTACCCTCAAGGTCGAGAGAACCACCTACTGTAAGGTTATCGGGTAACGCTGTAATTCCTGTACCCTCAAGGTAGAGAGAACCACCTACTGTAAGGTTATCGGGTAACGCTGTAATTCCTGTACCTCTTAGGTCGAGATAGCCACCTACTGTAAGGTTATCGGGTAACGCTGTAATTCCTGTACCCTCAAGGTCGAGATAGCCACCTACTGTAAGGTTATCGGGTAACGCTGTAATTCCTGTACCCTCAAGGTAGAGAGAACCACCTACTGTAAGGTTATCGGGTAACGCTGGGTAAAACTTTTTAAGTTCTGCGATTCTTTTTTTCTGTGATAATTTTTTCATTTCTTTTCTTTTTTATGTTTTATGATTAAATTTGAATAAATATCCCAAACGTATGTAAGGGGACAAACCTATGAGAAAGGTTTAACTTTAGCATAATCCGCAAACTTTCTGCGCTTAAACTTTCGAGGGTTTTATCTGCACCCAATAGTCTCGTAAATTCATTCTTTGCATACCCCTCTATATCTCTAAAATACGCTGTATTGTCTTGCATCATTTCCGCTGCTTGCTTAATCCCTTTAATGAAGGTGTTAAGCCTTTTAATGTCTCTATTTAGTTCTCTTGTTGTCATAACTTCCTTTTATGATGTTCTAAAATCTGTTTTCTTTTTGCAAGACTATCATGCCTGCGCTGCTTTGCCATATTAAAGCCCGCTCCTTGCATTTTCTTGTTTAATCTTACCATTCCCCTATCAATAACAAAAGATAGTCGAAATAAGCGGATAAATAAGGGGGTGGGGGTTATCTTGTTTCAAAGTAATCTTCTAATAATGATAATATCCTTCTTTTTTTCCAATTTTCAAACAGTCTGTTAGCTTCGCATGATTGATACCAATCCCATAGCATACTATCAGTAGTGTGTTTTTTAAAAGAGAAACTTTCGCCGTCTATAATACCGTCAATAAAATACTTATATTGCCCGTAACCACTAGCCCGAACCATACCACATTCATGAATGACTATTTCGTTTACATTTGATGGCAAAACATTTTCAATTCTCTTTATAAAACGTTTGCTTTCTTCAATGTGAGCTGCATATACTCTTATTACTTTATTTTTCATAACTTTATTTTTTTACGGTGTATCCCCTATTGCCAATATAGCCAAAGCCAATAAGAAGATTAATAAAATTGTTTTGATGCGCTTAATGTCTTTTTGTCGCTGGGTCATGCTTTCACGTTTATTAGTTCTTTAATCTTAGCCGTTGCACTATCTATACTCATTCCGCCAAAGTGGTGTGAAGTGCCATTGATACCCACCTGATAACCGTCTTTTTGTTTCCAACAATAAACAGAATTTAAACCGTTTTTATTACTGAAACTTTGCGCTTTTTTTCTTTTATCTATTTTCATAATTTTACTTTTTAATAGTCAATATCGTTTTGAATTAAAGACTGCTCTATAAGTTCTATTTGCTTACCCAATAGGAATTTATCAATATCCCACCACTCTAGTAAGTCAGCATCAAATTTATCGCTGCCTTCGTCTTTTCTTTTAAGCATAGTATCGTAAGCATCACTTACACTTTGCCTTTCTTCTTTTGCCTTATCCAATTTTCGGAGAAGTGCTGCCCTATGTTGTTTTGTCAATTCCATAATTTTACTTTTTACGCTGCCTTTAAATAACTTTCAATATGTAACCCGTATAACTTCATAAGGGTAAGATATACCCGTTGCCTTTCGAATGTCCATTTGCTTCTCAGCAATTTTTTCGCTGCCAAAAGTTTGTCTTTTAAAATTTGACCTTCCATCAGGGAGCAAACAACCCCATTAATATAGTCTTTAGTGCCTTTTACTGCCTTAACTACTTCTTTAGCTGCCTTACTACTTCTTAGTGTAATTGCTGCCTTTAACGCTGCCTTTGTCTTGTAAACCTTTGCCGTTGTAAAGTCTAAATAGCCTACTATTTTTATGGCTATTACTTTAGTTGATGTTTGTGTCATTTTACTTTAATTTAATTTGTTGATAAAATTTCCTTGCCTCTGTTAGTGTTTCGAAACTTTCCCATATAAACCTTTTGTTATTCTCATAAACCTTTACATGATAAGTTGTGTGTTCCTTCATAAGTTCCTTAGTTTTATGTGTCTTTCTATTCCACTTGCTTTGGATATATCCTAATGAAAAACCGTATTGGGTAGGATTGCCTTGTTTATTGTATATATTCATTTTAAGTAATTTTATAGGGGGATTGGTTACCCCCTTGTTATTTAATAATTGAATACTTTACCGTCTTTAGTAAAGTAGTAATCGTTTGCTATTAACGTTTCCTTCACTGCTTCATCACTATACAAATAATCTTCTTCATCTCTTAATATTCTAAGGTAACATAGTGCAAGTTCTTTTTTATATAGTTCCCGTCTTTCTTCTCTTTGGTATTCTTCAACTTCACGAAAGAACCCACTGGCCTCTAAATTTGACATACTAAGTAAAAATTTTTCACTTTGCTTATATGTTTGGCATCCTTCGCAATGATTTTCATAAATATATTTCGCCGTATCTTTTTCGCTTTTTATAAATTCAATATTACAATAAGCCCCCCTATCAGTATCGAACCCCGTAATATTAACCCCGTCCTCTTTTGCCCCTTCATAAACTGCACTCCACCAGTCATTACAAACAAAATTTATATCTCTATTGCTTTTTATTGCAACTTGTTGGGCTTCGCTGCTTAATTCATTAAATTCATAAACCTTTGTTCTTATTGTCTTTGCCATAATATAACCCGTCTTTTTTTTACTTGCTGCGGCTGCAAGGTTTTATTTGATTAAAAATATTTCAGTTTATAGGATACTGCACCCCTTAGTGTTTACTCCGAAAAGTCAGGGGATAAAATACCATATCCGCCCCAATCGGTGCAAATTTGCATACCCTTAGCGTCCTTAATCTTCAAAGCGTACCCCCTCGCATCGTGATTAATAAATACGGGGATATTTTTAGCCCTAAAACCTAACAACTTATCCACTTTGTTAAGAATGTCCTCAAAAAAAGCATCTTGTTGCTCCTCTGTTGCTTGTTCTACATCGTAGCCTGTCCACTTGTTTAGCTCTAATAAGTGAAAAGTGTTAGTGTTTAGTAAGCAAGTAGTAGCCCTGTGTGCTTTTCGTTCTAGTCTGTACAACTTTCGGCAAAGTGTAGTATTTTCGATGCCCGTGTTAAAAATAGCGTTTAAGTTAGCCCCGTGTTGTTCGATGTCGTTTAACATCTTTTGTCTTTTAGTCATATTCTATTAAGTTTATACACCTCCGTGTTTTTTTGTAGCCTTTCGGCGTGGTTAATATATGGCAACTATTACGCTGCCATATTTCAGACATTTAGCCTTCATCAGTTAACCTCAATATTGCTTTTTCAGTATCCCCAATATTATAGGATTGGAAAACAATGCCGCCGCCGTAATCTTTACCCCTATACTTTTTGCCGCCTATTTTGTGGGCTGTTTTTATGGCAGCGTTATACTTCGCCGTTATATTTGGCAGCGTTCTACTTTCATCATCTGTTAGCAGATTAAAGAAGTGACAAACATAACGAGGATTCCCATTTACATCGTTGTTAACTCTTTTAAATTCAATTTGCTTTGTCATAAATTACTTTTTTATTTGTGATTAATTTGATATTGCAAACATAATAGGTAATTTGTTAAAATCTTGTTAATGAAAAATAAAAAACCCCAATAATCGGTGAACTATATGTTTTTTTCGGTGAATAGGTGAATAAGGTTAAAATCTAATCGGTAAACACCCAACCCCCCAACACATAAGCACACGAGTAAGGGAATAAACCCACCTAATCAAAACAAATCGGTGAATAACCCGTTAAAATCGGCAAGCGTTTAAAACCCTCAAATTTGGCAGATAAGCACCCGAGCCAATAGAATGCACACAAAAGCCTTTAAAATCGAAATTTGACCTGTCTAATGCACAAATAAAGGCATATACAATAAAGGCAGTAAACGACATAACCCCAATAAGTTAATAAACAGTTAAACCCCAACACTAAGGCAACAAGTAAGCAACTAAACCCCTATTGATAAGTAAACCACAACAGAACAAGCCAATTAACCCCAACACATAAACTAAAAGCCAACGGGAAAGGATGCAAGCAGGTAAGGGGAAAGAACAACCGCAAGCACTCCCCAACGAATAAAGGCAACAAAACAAACGCAAGGCATCAGGGTAAAAAATGGATAACTAAATGATAGCTTAAAATCTAAACGGCAACAAAGTAAAACTGAAACTGAAAACCCATAGGCAGGTCGCAACGTCACAACCGTAACGGGCATCCCCAACTTAGTCGCAAGATTTTAAAACTAAGGTATCTGTTTTTCTGCCAAAAAAAAGTTGAGGGCAAATTTGAAGTAAAAAGCCCATTGAAAAGGGGAACGTTCATTTTTGACGTAGGGGTAGTTGGGGTTGGTG
>Ga0208622_1000451_pt1 | contig 16924 bp, 14 predicted proteins | sample CryBogCBH12Jul09_FD_184621 | JGI IMG/M metagenome (GOLD analysis project Ga0208622, IMG submission 184621) | Freshwater microbial communities from Crystal Bog, Wisconsin, USA - CBH12Jul09 (SPAdes) | ecosystem: Environmental > Aquatic > Freshwater > Lake | place: Crystal Bog, Wisconsin, USA... | reverse complement strand
GGTCAGCGCCCGAGCTCACGAGCAGACTTATCTGAAGTTTTGCCGCTGACTATTTTTACGCCCGAAGGGGTGGACATCGTTCGTCAGGGCCCTGAGAACCGCAGAGTGTTTTTAGCGAACTTGATGACCGACGTTGATCTTTCGACCGGTGAATTGATTGAACGGTACGACCGTGTGTTGCAACAGCGAAACGCCCTTCTGAAGAGTTGGCAAAGCACCTCTCCAACCGCATTTCAACGACAAGAACTTTCGGTGTGGACGAAGGATCTGTCGAGTCACGCCGAAGTATTAGTACGTCACCGTGAAGACCTCCTCCAATCATTGCGACCGTTGGTAGAGGAGTATTACCAAGAACTTGCGCAAGACACCAAGAGCGTTGGAGTCTTATACGAGCGCTCTTGGCAAGGCGATCTCGAGGCAGCACTAGAGAGCGCCTACGAGGATGACCGGTATCGCGGTCACACCACAGTGGGACCCCATCGCGACGACATTGCTCTAACGCTTGACGGAAGAGATGCGCGGCGACAAGCCTCACAAGGCGAACAACGATCTCTCGCATTAGCCCTGCGACTGGCTGGTCACGAACTGATCCGGGCAACCAGAAATTTGGATCCGCTGCTTCTCCTCGATGACGTCTTTAGTGAGCTGGATCCACTACGGTCTGATCGGCTCCTCGGGCTCCTTCCGAAGGGCCAAACCCTTGTAACTACTGCATCTCCGCTGCCCGCAACAATGGCACCAGCGGCCATAATTGACCTCACCAGGGAGGGCGCATGAGAAGAAAAGATTCTGATGTCAGTGATCTCTCGAGTGTGCTCAACACCCTCGCTGGGCGACTCAAAAAAGTTGACCTACGAGTCATTGACGAAGTTCGACAACTATGGCCATCGATTGTTGAGCCGGTACTTGCTGAACGTTGCCGACCCGAATTCATCAAAAATGGTGTCTTGCTGATAAGCGTTCCATCGGGTGCATTCGCGCAAAGAATCATGCTTGAGTCGGAGTCAATTATCAAAGGGTGTCAATCACTCGGCGACCGTGCACCGAAGTCGATTCGCACAGTTCTTTCGTAGAAATTCTTCTTCATTCTTCTATCGTTTTTGACGACGTTTTTATGCCGAGAGGCTCAAATTGTTACACCCTGTCGGGTAGGATTAAACAGTTGAAAAACCTCGTTTTCGGCAGGGCGAACCGCCGAGATGTTTTACCGAAAGGACCACTTCGTGGCCGAGAAGAAAAAGGGTTCAGCAAGCTACGGCGCAAGCGACATCACCGTACTTGAAGGACTAGAGCCAGTTCGTGTTCGACCTGGTATGTACATTGGATCAACTGGCCCCGCCGGACTCCACCACCTGATTTGGGAAGTAGTGGACAACGCAGTTGACGAGGCAATGGCCGGTTTCTGTACGCGAATTGATGTGACATTGCTGGCCGACGGAAGCTGCCAAGTCACCGACGACGGACGTGGAATTCCCGTTGACGACCACCCTTCATATCCGGGCAAATCTGCAGCCGAAGTAGTACTAACAGTGCTGCACGCTGGTGGAAAGTTCGGTGGCGAAGGCTACAAGGTCTCCGGTGGACTTCACGGCGTAGGCGTTTCGGTCGTGAACGCACTTTCTTCAAAGTTGGTCTTGGAAATTGACCGAAATGGCGACCACCACGAACTGAACTTTAAAGATGGTGGAAAGGTACAGGGCAAACTGAAGGTCACTGGCTCGGCACCGCGAGGACGCACCGGAACGACGGTCACCTTCTTCCCAGACCCCACAATTTTTGAAGATATCGATTTTCGCGCGCAGACAGTTCTTGAGCGCCTCCAAATCATGGCGTTCCTTAACAAGGGCCTCGAAATCCGCTTCGAAGACAAGCGACAAGGTCGAGAAGCGAAAGAGACCTTTAAGTACTCAGGTGGAATTGTCGACTACGTTCGTCACCTCAACAACGCCAAGGAGTCCTTGTTCCGCAAGGTCGGTTACTACGAAGCTTCCGATGACACCCAGGAAGTTGAAGTTGCCTTCCAGTGGAACACCGGTTACTACGAAAGCATCCACTCATTCGCCAACGGTATTTCCACCATTGAAGGCGGTATGCACGAAGAAGGGTTCCGCAAGGCAATCACCAACGTGCTTAACCGTTACGCCCGCAAGCGCAACCTCTTGAAGGAAAAGGACGAAAACCTGACCGGAGACGACATTCGAGAAGGCCTCACCGCAATTGTGTCGGTGAAACTCTCTGAACCTCAGTTCGAAGGTCAGACGAAGGGCAAGCTTGGAAACGTTTCCATCCGCTCACTCGTTGAAAAGGCAACGAACGAGAAGTTGGCGGAGTGGCTAGAAGAAAATCCGAAGGAAGGCTCGCAAATTATCGCGAAGGCCGTCCAAGCGTCTCGGGCACGAATCGCCGCACGTTCAGCTCGTGACCTCACTCGTCGAAAGAGTGCACTTGACGGAGCTGGACTTCCAGGAAAGCTCGTCGACTGTTCATCGAACGAACCGCGCGAGTGCGAGTTGTTCATTGTTGAAGGAAACTCAGCCGGTGGTTCCGCGAAGGATGCACGTAATCCTCGCAACCAAGCCATCCTTCCAATTCGAGGAAAGATCCTCAACGTTGAAAAGGCTCGCACCGACAAGATTCTGAAGAACACCGAAATCCAGGCACTCATCTCGGCAATTGGCGCCGGCGTTGAAGCGGACTTCGATGTAACCAAGGTCCGTTACGACAAGATCATTCTTCTGGCGGACGCCGACGTTGACGGCAGCCACATTCGAACGCTGTTGCTGACGTTCTTCTTCCGTCAGATGACCGAACTCGTTAACAACGGGCACGTCTACGTGGCCCAACCACCTCTCTACTCAACGTTGGTTGGTAAGGAGAAGGTCTACCTACGCGACGATGCAGCCAAGGAGAAGTTCTTGGCGGAGAATCCCAACCACAAGAACGACTTCCAGCGCCTTAAGGGTCTGGGTGAAATGGACTTCGACGAACTACGTGACACCACGATGGATCCCACGAAGCGCGCACTGCTCCAGATCACCGTTGAGCAGGCGGCGCTGGCTGATGAGGTCTGTTCAATTCTTATGGGCGATGACGTTCCGCAACGTCGTCACTTTATTCAAACAAACGCGAAAGACGTTCGCTTCCTAGACATCTAGGAACGGGAGAAGCATGGCACGCAAAAGTTCAAACTCAGGTTCAAACGACACTCCCGATGAAGGAGTAGTTGGTTACGTCGAACCAATCGAAATCAATTTGGAGATGGAGCGCTCGTTCCTCGAGTACTCCATGTCGGTCATTGTTTCTCGAGCGCTTCCAGATGCTCGTGACGGACTGAAGCCGGTGCACCGCCGCATCCTCTATTCCATGTTCGACCAAGGACTTCGTCCCGACCGCCCACACGCCAAGTGCGCCAAGGTGGTTGGAGAAGTTATGGGTACTTATCACCCACACGGTGACAGTGCCATCTACGACGCCCTTGTTCGCATGGTGCAGGACTTCGCGATGCGCCACCCACTCATTAGTGGACACGGCAACTTCGGTGGTACGGGTCCAGACGAAGGTGCAGCAGCAATGCGTTACACCGAATGCCGTTTGGCTCCACTCGCGCTAGAACTTCTCGACTCAATTGATGAAGACACCGTTGACTTTGAGCCGAACTACGACAACTCAACACAGCAGCCCACGGTTCTGCCGGCCCGATTCCCGAACCTCCTGGTGAACGGATCTCAAGGAATTGCCGTTGGTATGGCGACAAAGATCCCACCCCACAATTTGGGTGAAGTGATTGACGCCACGCTTGCGCTACTCGAGAATCCTGAAGCGACACCTGACGACCTCATGAAGTTCGTCAAGGGACCAGACTTCCCAACGGGAGCTCAAATTCTCGGACGCCAGGGCATTCTCGACGCGTACCGAACGGGTCGAGGATCAATCAAGATGCGCGCTGTGGCGGAGATTGAAGAGGGCGCGAAGGACGTTCGCATCGTCGTGACTGAGTTTCCGTACGAAGTTTCGGTGGAGTCAGTTGAAGAGAAGATCTACGAACTGGTGAAGAGCGGCGAGCTCGAGGGAATTTCGTCGATGCAGAACGACTCAGCCGGACGAAAGTCTCGCTTGGTCATCAAGATGAAGCGTGATGCCAACGCCAACGTGGTTCTCAACAAGCTCTACAAGAACACTTCGTTGCAAACGACGTTCGCTGTCAACATGCTTGCGCTCGTCGATGGCGTACCTCGTACTCTCAACCTGCAACAAGCCCTGACGCACTACATCGCGCACCAGGTTGAAGTGGTAACCCGTCGCACTCAGTTCCGTCTTCGCAAGGCTGAAGCTCGTGCGCACATTGTTGAAGGTCTCTTGAAGGCCATTGACATGCTCGACGCAGTTATCGCCACAATCCGTGGCTCCGATGACCGTGGTGCTGCACGTATTGCACTTATGGCCAAGCCCTTTGAGTTCTCTGAAGAACAGGCGAACCACATCTTGGACATGACCCTTGGTCGTCTGACCAAGCTGGGCCGCACTGAGCTCGAAGAAGAAATGGCGAAGTTGCGCGAAACAATTGCGGAACTCCAGTCCATTCTCGACAGCGACAAGAAGTTGCGCGGTGTTATTGCAACAGAGATCACCGCCATTCGTGACAAGTACGCCACTGACCGCGTGACCGCCATTGTGAACGACCCGGGTGAACTTGGAGTCGAAGACCTGATTGACGACGAGGACATTGTTGTCACGATGACTCAAGGTGGATACATCAAGTCAGTCTCGGCTGACGCGTTTCGTGTTCAGGGTCGCGGCGGCCGAGGAGTGCAGAGCACGAAGCTCAAGGAAGATGACTTCATCGACCAGATAATTCACACGACTACGCACGCCTACTTATTGTTGTTCTCCAACCGCGGACGAGTATTCCGACTCCGCGGTCACGAGATTCCAATCAAGGAGCGCACTGCGAAGGGAACTGCAGTCGTCAACTTGCTCAACCTGGCTCCGAATGAGTCGATTCAGGCAATTATTTCGACCAATGACTTCCCGAAGGACAAGTTCTTGGTTTTCGCAACTGCTGAAGGAATGGTCAAGAAGACCGCCTTTAGTGAGTACGACAAATCTCGACGTGAAGGCTGGATTGCAATCAAGCTTCGTGACGGCGACGAAGTGGTTCGAGTGGTTCCAACTTCTGGTGAAGACGATTTGATGGTCGTAACCTTGCGCGGAATGTCAATTCGCTTCAATGAAAGCGAAGTCCGAGAAGTCGGTCGCGACTCGCAGGGTGTGCGCGGTATCAAGCTGAAGCCCGAAGACAAGGCCATTTCACTCGACGTGGTACGCGACGACGCTGACTTGTTTGTCGTCACTGACACCGGCTTCGGTAAGCGTGTCAAGGTTGACCGCTTCAACGTCCAAGGACGAGGCGGACAAGGTGTACGCGCCATTAAGTTGACCGCTGCTCGCGGATTCGTGGTGGCGGCATTTATGGCCAACATCAATGATGAAGTGCTTCTTGCTTCGAGTGGTGGCGTGCTGATTCGCACCCCGGTTCGCGAAGTATCTTCACAGGGCCGTGACGCCACTGGCGTTCGAGTGATGAACCTTGATGAAGGACACTCGGTCGCAACCGCTGCGGTTGTGCCAGCAGAAACCGAAGAGGCTTAGGCCGAACGACGGGCCCAGGCTCGGCGCAGAACGCTCAGTATCTGCTCCGGGCCTTGGGCACCGACGACCATAAATTTCTCGTCGATAACCATTGACGGCACACCGCTGATTCCTAATTCCTGGGCGGCGAGCTCGTCGTTTCTCACCTCGTCAGTAAATGCACTGCTCTGCAGCATCTCTGATGCGCCTGTCACCCCAACCTCGTCAGCGAGTCGACAAAGTACTTCGTGATCGCTTACGAGTTCTCCGTCGCTGAAATAGGAGCGAAAGAGTCGATCACACATTGGTCCAGCCAGGCCTTGCGTTAACCCAAGCGCAATGAGTCGGTGGGCGTCAAAGGTATTTGTGGGAACTGCCGCATCGAAGTTCAGATCAATGCCTAGCTCGACGCCTTGGGCATGGAGCTGATCGTGCAGCGCATTGGCTCGCTCGACCGGCATTGAGTACTTACGAGCGACGAGCTCACTCAACTTCACGCCGACGTGGGTTTTAGCGTTGGAGTCAAGTTCGAAGGCATGGTGTCGGATGACAACGAGGTCCCTCTGTTCAAAGTCCTCAAGCGCCACCTGTAATTGGCCCTGGCCTAGGTAACAAAAGGGGCAAACGACGTCACTCCAGACGTCGATGGGGAACAAGTCATTGGACATCCAAGAATCGTGACACAAAAGCCCCAGCGGGTGCAGAATGATGCAATGACTGCACGTGAAATGACCGCTGATGAGGCGATTAGCCACCTTCGACCAACTGACTCACTTGGCTTCGGTCTTATTACCGCAACGCCAACGGCCCTCTTCGAGGCCCTCTCTCGACGAACCGACTGGGAGAACCTAACAATTTGTGGAGGATTGTCGGTCGGGAACTATGGCGTGTTTATGCACCCCAACGTCCACTACAAGTGCCAATTCTTTGGCGGGGCAGATCGTACCTACAAGGCCAACGGTGCCAACGTGGAGTTCATCCCATCATTCTTTCGTCACTACGGACTTATGATGCCGCGCCTGGGTATTCGCAACATGGTGTTAATGGGCTCAATGCCCGATGAGAACGGCAACGTTTCTGCATCGCTGTATAACGGGGCAACGCTTGGAGAGTGTCTCGCTGCGGGGCGCGATCCGAATCGCCTCTTGATTGTTGAGTGCTCGCCGCACTACCCGCGGACGCTTCCGCTCGACGGGCACATGAACACCATCAACGTGAAGGACATCGACATCATTGTTTATTCCGATAACAAGCCAGCCGCTCTCGCTAACCCCGATCCAACACCCGAAGAAGTGGCGATTGCCAATTTCGCCTCACGGTACATAAAAGACGGCGCAACGCTGCAGACGGGTATTGGTGCAGTGCCGAACGCTGTCGCCATCAAGCTTGCTGAAGGTGACGGGGGAGACTACGGCATCCATTCAGAGATGTTCACTGATGGCTTGATGAAACTGATGCAGCAGGGAAAGGTGACGAACCAAAGAAAGGCCATCAATAGGGGCAAGAGTGTGATCACTTTCGCTGCGGGCAGTGCGGAAATGTACGAGTACCTTCACGAGAACGAAGACATTGGTGTCGCTCCAGTGACCTACACCAACGACCCGCACGTGATTAATCAGAACTCCAACATGGTGTGCATCAATTCGGCGCTCGAAGTCGACCTCCTCGGTCAACTTGCCGCTGAGTCCATTGGACTGCGTCAGTTTTCGGGTGTTGGTGGCCACCAGGACTTCATCGAAGGCACGAGTCTTTCGCTGGAGCACGTGTCACTGGTCTGTCTTTTGTCGACAACGACAGTGAAGGGAGAGCTAAAGAGCCGGATCACGCCAACGATGACAACGAACTCCGCCGTTACCTCACCTCGACAACTCGCGGGAGTGATTGTGACTGAGTTTGGAGCAGTTGATTTGCGAGCGAAGTCAGTGCGGGAACGCGCCGAACTGCTTTCGACCATTGCGCACCCCAATTTCCGCGATGAGCTGATGGCCAGCGCTAAAAAAATGGGTTGATAAAAAACGCCTAGGCTCTACGGGTGATTATTGTTACCGACCTCGGCATAGAAATCGGCGCGCGCCGCATTCTTGAGCCAGTATCTTTCGTTGTCGGCAACGGAGACAAGGTCGGACTCGTAGGGCGTAACGGCGCCGGAAAATCAACGCTTCTCTCGGTATTACTGGGCTATCAGCCCGAGCATTTACGCATAACTGGCCAGATTAAGCACCAAGGTTCACTGGCCCACCTCCCCCAAGAACCAGTTCCTGGTGGTCTTGGTGTGGAACCGATTGGACTCTCGCACGTACTGTCAGCTCGGGGCCTCGATGTTCTCGACGCCGAAATGCAAAAGGCTCGACACGAACTCGCCTCAAATCCGACCGACGAAACCATTGAACGATTCACCTCACTCGAAGAGGAGTTTCGTGAACGCGGTGGCTACGAGGCGGAGTCCGAGGTTGCTCGACTCGCTGCGGGTCTTGGTCTTGAAGAAGAAGTGCTACTCGAAGACTTGAACTCGCTGTCGGGTGGACAACGCCGCCGAGTCGACCTCATGCGTGTTCTCTACGAAGAGCCCCAAACAATGGTGCTCGACGAACCAACGAACCACCTCGACAAGGCTGCCAAGCGCTGGCTCTTTGATGAGCTAGAGAAGTTCCGCGGAACTCTGCTCGTTATTAGTCACGACTTGCCCCTGCTCGATAAGTCAATCAATCGCGTGCTGGCTCTACGTGAAGGCCAGCTGCGCGAGTACAAGGGTAACTACTCGAAGTTTCAACAACTCGAAGAAGAACGTCGACTGTCTGAAGAAAAGATTGCCGCACAACAAGAGAGCAAGATTGATCAGTTCACCAAGCTGGCTGACTCCATGCGTGGACAGACTGCATCTCGCGCACGCCTCGCCAAAGTTCTTGACCGCAAGGTTGAGAAGATGGAAGAGAACAGAATTGAAGTGACGAAGAAGGAAAAGAAAGTCACGTTCAAGTTGCCCGCGCCGCCGAGAAGCGGTGATGTGCCAATGACCGTCGAACACGTCGCTGTTCGCTACGGCGACCAAGAAGTACTGCGGGACATGAATTTCATTACTCGCCGAGGCGACCGTATTGTCATCGTTGGAAAAAACGGTGCCGGTAAGTCCTCGCTGCTTCGCTGTCTTGCTGGGACCCAGACGGCCCAAACTGGCGTCGTGAAGTTCGGCGCGAACGTAAAGGTTGGGTACTTCGCTCAGGAGAACGAACAACTGGACTTTACGAAGACCGTGCTCGGAAACCTCGACAATGCCACGGTTGAAACCGAAGTGCAGCGCCGAGCAATGCTCGGGGCATTCGGGCTAAAGGGTTCAGCGGCGCACCAGATGCCCGGCACCCTGTCGGGTGGAGAGAGAGCCAAGCTGGCACTCGCCATCCTTGCGTCCTCAGACGCCAACCTTCTCCTGCTCGACGAACCGACGAACAACTTGGACCCCGCGAGTGTTGAGGCCCTCGGTGAGATGATGCGCCAGTGGAAGGGCACCATCGTTGCGGTGAGTCACGAACGGGGATTTGTTGAGCAACTAGAGCCAACGCATGCGGTATTGCTGCCCGAGGAGTTCTTTGACCTCTGGAGTGACGACTACATGGACCTCATCGAGAAGAGATAAACAAATTGTCGGATTCACTCCGACGTCGCCAGGGTTATAGTCAGAGCAAAAGCAGAGTTTTGGTCTCTGCTTAAAGGAGGTCCTGATGGCCGCGCACGTCGTAGAAATCATCATTGCGTTTCTCGTTCTTCTTACAATTGCCGCTTTCATTCGAGGCGTACGCATTGTGCAACAGGGTTTTGTCGGCGTGGTGACTCGATTTGGGGAGTACAAGAGCGTCAAGAATCCTGGTTTGACGTTCATTATCCCCTTCGTTGAGCAGATGCGAATTGTCGATGTTCGAGAGATGCCCCGCACCGGCGACCGCCAGCAAGTAATCACCCGAGACAACGTCGCGGTCATCGTAAACGCCACGATTTTTAGTCAAGTTGTTGACGTGCGACTAGCACTGTTTTCGAACTCCGATTACATCGTGAGTATCGACAACCTCGCTAGGACATCAGTTCGTGCAGTCTTTGGTTCAATCACGCTTGATGAGGCCTTCTCTCAGCGCGAGCGAATCGGAACGCTCCTGCAAACCCAAATGGAAGAGGCCACCGACAAGTGGGGCGTTCGCATCAACCGGGTAGAGGTTTTGGAGATCACCCCACCGGAACAGATTCTTCAAGCTATGGCCCTCCAGAAGCAAGCAGACCAGGAGAAGCGCGCTCGGATTTTGGAGTCCGAAGGTCAACAGCAGTCAGCTGTGAACGTCGCCGACGGTCAACGCCAAGCGGCCATTAAGGAAGCCGAAGGTGCTCAGCAGGCGGCAATTCTTCGTGCCGAGGGTCAGCGCCAAGCACAAATTCTCGAAGCCCAAGGTCGAGCTGAAGCAATTGCATCGGTCTACGCCGCTATCAAGCAGCAAGCTCCCGATCCAACGCTCGTGGCAATTTTGCAGCTGGATACGCTGGCCAAGTTTGCCGATAGTCCGAACACGAAGCTGATTATTCCTGCGGAAAGCTCCGCACTCTTGGGGGCAGCTCAGGCCATCAAGTCAGTGATGGAAGGTGTTCCGGGAACCCAGTAGCGACCTACTCGGGCACGACCCAGAGTTTGGTTCCGTAGACCTTCGAAACAACTATTGGTGCACCCGCGGCAATTGAGACGCCGGAGGCCGAAACAGCAGTCCACGATTCCCCATGGATCTTGACTCGCCCAGGGTGCAGCTCATCGCCGACCGTTTGCTCAACAACGCCTTTGACATTGGCCATAACCGCTTCAGTCGGGCTCTTTAGGTCTCCGGGGCTTGTTTTGGCATACCGCCGAATTGCAACTGGTCGAAGTGTGAGGAGCAGCAGCGCCGACGTAATAATCCACCCAGTTGCCTCGGGGACGAAACCAATACCAATAATGGCGAGAACAAAAGCCAACGTGGCGCCGATGCCAATGAAGACTGACACGAAGGCGTTGGTGTGCGCTTCAAGGATGAAGCAAACAAACATTATTAATAACCAAAAGATAATGTTGCCCATAATCGGGAGTATAGGACTAACCCTTATTGTCCGCCAGGGTACTTAGCCTTCAGTGATTGTCCCTCCGGGGACAATGCTCAACTCAGCATGATTGATGTGTGGGTTGGGGTCCGGACGCAAGCTCGGAATGAGAATGGCGCATAGCGTCGCGAGAGCGGTGATGACTCCAATGAAGACGAATCCATTGGTGTAGCCAGTGCCCGCAGGCCAACCACTCTTCAGCATGGAAGAAGTGACGATGCTCGACATAATTCCTGCACCAACGGCGCCACCAATAGTGCGAATGTTGGCGTTCATTCCGCTCGCGACACCAGTTTGTGACGGTGGCACCGCCATAACAATCAAGTTTGACATTGCCGAGAAGGCGAGCCCTAGGCCAATGCCAAGTAGTGAGCTCACGAGGAATATCTCCCAGGTGGCATTGTGGGCGCCAGCGAGGAGAAAGTAGCCGCCACAAGAAATCGCTGAGCCAATCACTACAGCAAGCTTTGAGCCAAAGCGCGCAGCAATCTTTCCCGAGTAGAGGCCCAAGAAGAACATCCCACCCGTCATGGGGAGCAAATAGAAGCCGGAAACTAATGTGCTCGCCCCAAAGCCGTACCCCGTAGACCGAGGAGTCTGCAAAAACTCCGGCAGGAAGGCAAAGACTGAGTACATCCCAACGCCGAAGAGAAACGCCGCCAAATTGTTTGTCCACACTGCTCGAATTGACATCATTTTCATGTCGATAAGCGGTGATTCAGCACGAAGTTCAATGAAGATCCACGAGGCGACCAGGACGACCGTTGCGATGAAGAGGCCAATGACCTTTGAAGAGCCCCATCCCCAAATTGGTGCTTCGCTGACCGCTAGAAGCAGTGTTACCAGCCACGCCGAAAGCGAGAGTGCGGCAGCCCAACTGATGCGACCTTGGGTGCGAACGGGTGACTCGGGAACGAAGAAGTGTGAACTCACCGCGGCCACGATGGTCAGTGCGCATGGAAGCCAGAAGAGGTAGCTCACACCGAAGTTATTGATGATTGGACCGGCGAGCACTAGACCGAGGCCACCGCCGACGGCGGTCATCGCCGCTACGGTACCAATTGCTGATGCGAGTTTGTCTTTGGGGAACTCGTCTCGAATAATGCCAAAGGCCAGTGGAAGCACGCCACCACCAATACCTTGGACGGCGCGACCAACGATTAAGAGTCCGATTGAGTGAGCGAGTGCCGCAACAATTGATCCACTGGCGAGAGCCAAAAGGGCGGCGACGAACATGCGCTCCTTACCAACCATGTCACCAATGCGACCCATTATTGGCGTGAAAATCGAGGCTGAGAGTAAGTAGGCAGTGACGACCCAGGTGACCGTGTTCTGGGAAGTGTGCATATTGGCCTGAATTGAAGAAAGTGCCGGAATTACTAGCGATTGAAGCAGCGCGTACGAAGAAACACCTACGACCAAGACAATGAAGGTGATTTGGTAGTGAGCGCGTTCAAGAGACTTGGACATGGGAACCTTGCGAAAAGTGGCGAAACGCCAAGGGATTACATCCAGCATAAGAGGTGAAACAACAAACCCCGGCGAGGGGGACGCCGGGGTTTGTTGGTGAATCTGGGAGGTAAAACGATTTATTACAGAGCAGCAGCCAGTTCGCGGTCAGCGGTCTGCGCGTTCGCGATAATGAGCTGAAGTTCCTCTTCCTCTTCACGGCGAAGGACTTCATTCATGCGAACTTCAATCTTGTAGAGCTGGCGAGCCAGAAGGCCGGCGCCAACGAATCCAAGTGCTGGGAAGAAATAAAGCAGAGTAATCATAAGGGGGACCTCTTTCTCGTAGTTAACGACATATCAAGTGTGCCGGAGCAAGCTGAAGAAGAGTCAAAGGGAAAATAAGAGGATTCGAAAAATCTATTTTCCTAAAATTCAAGGAAAATCAGAATCTCTGATAAGAAATAGTTATGAAAGCACTCCTCGTAATCGACCTTCAGAAAGCTGTTGTTGAAGGAGGGGCTGACGTAGACGGCGTAGTAACTCACGTGAATTCCCTCATCGAAAAGGCTCGAAACACCAAGACGCCTCTCGTGTTCATTCAACACCAAGAGGCGGGCGATCCTTCAATGACTCCTGGTGCAGACTCGTGGCACTTCGTGGACGAGCTTGATTTTCGAGAAGGCGACACCCTGGTGCATAAGCAGTACCGAGACGGATTCGCCGCAACACCCTTGAAGGAAATTCTTAACGATGCAGGTGTTAGCGAGGTCGTTCTTACCGGAGCGCAGTCGGACTACTGCGTTCAGACCACGGGACTATCAGCGCTACAACAGGGTTTTGATATCACGGTGGTTCGAGATGCGCATACAACGTGCGACAGCGGCGAGGGAAATGGATCGGTCCCTGCCGCGTCGGTCGTTGAATTTGTGAATGGACACTTTGAGTGGCTGTTCTATCCGGACCGGACCATTGCGGTTCGAAATGCCGACGAAGTAACTTTCTGAATCTCTACGAGTCGAAAGATACGTGATGCGTGAATTCGAAGCAACACCGCTTGACTCTGAGCGGTATTACCTGGGCGAAGGAATTCGTTGGGACGAAGTGCGTAGCGAACTCGCGTGGGTGGATATTGCTCCCACGCGAAGCCGCATGTTTCGAGCTAACCCGCAAGGTGGCGCACTGAACATAAAGCAGACGTACGAATTTAACGAAGGCTTTACTGTTTTTGCCCCGCTTCGAAGTCGCGAACAAGGTTGGATTGCTGGATACGGCGATGCCATTGTGCACCTTAAGGAAGATGGCACTACGAGTCCACTCAACGTCATAGTTACCGAGAACCCAGAAGTTGTTCGCACGAATGATGGCACCGCGGACCCCTGGGGTGGCTTTTGGGTGGGAACAATGGGCCGACACGCTGAAAGTGAGCTTGGCTCTTTGTACTGGCGACACAATGGCCACGTGGAGTTGATGAAGTCCAACTGCACGATTTCCAATGGAACGAGTTGGAGTCCCGACCACCGGTATATGTATTTCACCGATTCGGCTCTGGGCACTTTGTACCGCGCCGAGGTTGGGCCGAACGGCCGTCCGGGTGACTTCGTCCCTTTCATTGTGCTCCCTGATCCTGCGTCGGCAGCACCCGATGGTCACTGCGTTGACGAAAATGGGCATCTGTGGGTGGCGATTTGGGGTGGTCGCGAAGTTCGAGAGTACAGCCCTAGTGGCGAACTCGTTGGGCGCGTGAAGGTCGACGCCCACCAAGTTTCTTGTTGCACGTTGGGTGGTCCAAACGGCACGACGCTCTTCATCACCACGGCGCAAGAAGGCTATTCAGCGCAAGACTCAGCCAACGACCCGCACGCCGGAAAGGTCTTCACTTGTGATGTTGGTGTGAGGGGCCTGCCAATACTTTGTGCTGACCTGTAGGTAACTACGCACCGCGCTCGCTTTATAGTGAGGCTCTATGAAGATACTAATCATTGGTGGAACCTCATTTGTCGGCCGAGCGATTGCACTCGCTGCGAGCGAGAAGGGCCACGAGGTAACTGTCTTTAATCGTGGACAGACTCCCTCTGACCTTCCGTCCTCGGTGACGAGGCTTCTTGGCGATCGCCACAGTGACTTAACGGCCCTCGAGGAACTTTCGTTTGATGCAACGATTGACGCAATTGCGTATCAACGACGTGACGTTGAGGCTCTACACGAAGTATTGGGTGGTCGCGCGGGGTACTACTTGCAAATCTCGTCCATCTCGGCGTACCAGGACCCGGCTGGTCCAGGAGCAGACGAGTCAACACCACTGAACGAGTTGGGCGACATTGACCCGAACGCCGACGTCACGGCCTTTACCTACGGACCCCTGAAGGCAGAGTGCGAGCGTGCAGCTCTCGAACTCTTCGGATCAGACATTGGCATTGTCCGACCAACGTACGTCATTGGCAGCCACGACAAGACGTTCCGCTTCCCGTATTGGGTGTCGAGGATTGAGCGCGGTGGGAGGGTTGCATTCCCGGGCCCGGCAAACAGTCCGCTGCAGTGGATTGACGCCCGCGACCTGGGGGCGTTCGTTGTTCGCCTCACCGAAAGTCGGTTCGCTGGCGCGGTGAACGCCCTGGGCACTTCACCGGCCAAGGGATTTCGCGAGGTGCTCGAAACAGTGGCCAAGCAGATTGGGACTGATGGCGTTGAACTAGTGGAAATTACGGCCGGTGAAAAGGTAGACGTTTCTTGGTATCAGAAGTTACCACTGTGGTCCGGCCCTCAGGGTGAGGCAATGTTGGCGATGAGTAACGCGAAAGCTCTGTCGCTCGGGCTAACTCTTCGGTCCCTGGAGGAGAGCGTTAGCGACACGCACCAATGGCTACGTACCCAAGAGACTCCTGACTGGTGGCTGAGCAACGAGGAAGAACAACAGCTTCTTTCTCAAGCGTGAAACGTCTTGCGTAACTCAAGTACCGGTAACGGCTCTTCAGGTGCCGGGGCTTCCTTCACGACTGGCTGAAACTTCCAAAGCCACAATGTCATGAACGTGGCTAGAGCAAATGTCGCCACGCTTATCGTAATGAGGACCGCTAGGTACCCGGGCGGAGGAGTCCAGCTTCCGGTGTGGAGGTAGAAGTTGCTGGGCCCATTGGCCCCAACGGCGTAACGCTTTAAGTTTGTGTAGAGCGCCACCACGTCAAAGAATCCCACGGCAAAAATTCCCCCACTGAGGAGGATCTTCACGACGACATGGGTCCTGATTGACTTGGTCAATAGGGCCGAGGCGAGCAAGGTGACACCGACCAAAAGCGGCATACCGTCGCGGGTCTGCCACACCACACCGAGTTGATCTGCTTGATGAGCAATTATGAAAATAGGCACCCAAAAGGCGAGGATGCCAATTAATACGAGTGCCGAGCGCTGGGCCCAGCTGCCTCGAAGCAGTGCAAAGAGCAGGACGAGAAGCACCAACCAGTCCCAGGACCGGTACAAGTAATTCGGCATTTCGGTATCGAGCCAACCCAAGAGTCCAACGAATTGGTGCACCCATTCGGGCACGTGATGCAGCGTTGCTCGAAGGTCGTTCGCGAAGGAATCCTTGGGATCTACCTTGAATCCGACCGGCAATACATTGAGCGTGCCTTGACTAATGGTCCACCAGACTGCCTGCGCCGTTGCGAGACATACAGCGGCAGTGCCAATGCGCGCATCTCGGCGTTGTAGCAATTCGCCGAATGCGTCAGTCCCCATGAGGACAACAAACACCAGCAGCGTGATACCAAACCAAAGCGGCGAGAGGCCCCGAATCAATACGAAAAGTACGGACTGAACTGCACTCGTAGTCACGAGACCGCGCGGAACATTACGCCGGTGGTCAAGCGCAATGATCAATAGGGTGGTCCACAGTGAAATGGCCATTGTGATTTCGAAGCCACTTGGATTAATGACGGACGACAAGAAAAAAGCCATTGGTGTCATTGAGAAGATCAGTCCGAAGATAAGCGACCTCCGGTGTGCGTATGCAGCAATGACGTAGACACTGGCCGACAACGCCAGTGCACTCAAGAGGTCACTTAGGAGTCGCATGAAGTAGATACCACCGGAAGAAGTCGAAACGTAACTTCCTAGTCCGACGAAGGCGTAGTACTCCGGAGGGTAGTGGGCAACGTAATTCTTCACCGAAACGGTAATTGGGGCAGTCTGCCATTTGAGTGAGCATGAAGCTGGCTGGTCAGGTTTGAAGTGCCAACAAAAACCTTCGGTCGAGGCAAAGTACAACGAATAGGGGACCCGGTAGTCCACACTCACTTTGCTCTTGGGAATTAGTGGCGTTCCCATTTGACCGTGGTCGAGTCCGTAGGCGTGTATGAGGTGCGCCGGTTCGTCAGGACCCGCCATCAGGGGCTCGCTGTAAGACCAACTCGCCATGATGACGAAGAACAGGATGAGCGAAACGAGCGCCAAACTAATTGGCGACTTCCAGAACTTGTAGTTCCCCCCGCGCGACTGAATGCGCAACACCCTTTGAAACTAGTCGGGGTCGTCTGAGGTGTCGAGTGAAAAGTTTTAGGCCAGAGGCTTTCTATCGAAAGTGCTCGGCTTTTCAGTGTCCTTGGAGAACTACTGTGAATATATGTGTCGAAACATCACCGTCCTTCGAGGTCTCGAACCGGCTGCAACGGAAGAGGAGATTCGTGCTTCGGCGCTGCAGTTCGTCCGCAAAGTCGGAGGGCTTAGCTCGGTTTCTGGAGTTAACG
>Ga0208622_1000444_pt1 | contig 17061 bp, 10 predicted proteins | sample CryBogCBH12Jul09_FD_184621 | JGI IMG/M metagenome (GOLD analysis project Ga0208622, IMG submission 184621) | Freshwater microbial communities from Crystal Bog, Wisconsin, USA - CBH12Jul09 (SPAdes) | ecosystem: Environmental > Aquatic > Freshwater > Lake | place: Crystal Bog, Wisconsin, USA... | reverse complement strand
CGAAGGCTTCGTACCCTGATCCGTAGAGAACAGGGCGGGGGTTATCACTCATTCCGCCGTCAACCGCTACGTAAGTCCGCTGCGTTACTGGTTTCACTGCCCCAACCGTATAAAGAGTGAGACCCGCTTGGGCCACGATTGAGCGTCCAGGTTCAGCAGTGATCTTTGTCGAGGCAGGAATTCCTGCCTCACGAGCTGCTTGGCGAATTGCCGTACCCCACTCAGTGATTGACGGAGCAGACTCACCCTCGACGTAGGCAACACCTAATCCGCCGCCGACGCAGATTTCTTCAAAGTCATCATCTTTCGTAAAGTTCGCGAGTACTTCGAGCTCTTGGCGAAATCCTGCGAAGTCGAGAATTTGAGAACCAATGTGCGCGTGCACACCCTTGACAGATACGCCCGGGATTTCTTTTAACAAAGAAATTGCCTTACGGGCGTCACCCGTCGCAATAGAAAGTCCGAACTTCGTGTCTTCGTGTCCCGTCATTACGAATTCGTGCGTGTGTGCTTCGACACCGGGCGTTACGCGAACGAGGACGTCGAGGGGTTCTTTTGGCGAGACAATGCTTCGAAGCCGTTCGATTTCTTGAAAGTTGTCAACAATCAGCCGATGAACGCCCAGCGACACGGCCCGCTGAATCTCTTCGTGTGACTTGTTGTTTCCGTGGACAATGATTCGACTTGGCGCTACGCCTGAGCGCACAACAATATCGAACTCGCCACCGGTTGACACATCGATGCACATGCCGGATTCGTGAACGAGCCGGGCAATAGCTCCGCAGAGAAATGACTTCGACGCAAACGCCACGCCATCGTCAAAAACAGAGACCGCTTGAGCAATTCGGTCACGAAGTGTCGCTTCGTCATACACAAAAAGTGGTGTTCCGAACTGCGCCGCTAGGTCGCGAAGTGAAACGCCACCAACCAACGTGTCGGTATCAGTGAGGACCGCTGAGTCCGGAAGCAGTGACGCTGGAAGTGGCGAAGAACCCATCACCACAGCCTAGAAGTTATGGCGTTACTTCTTCTGATGGGATCTCGTCACTGTTATCGCCCCGAAGTACAAACCAGGCCCCAATGGCGAAGAGCGCGCCCAGAACGGCGGGAACTTCGAGCGCCCAGTGCAGCGAAATCGAGTCAGCCAGGTACCCAACCGTTGGCGGACCAATGAGAAATCCCGAGTACGCAATGGTTGTGACAAAGGCCAACGCTGCCGAGGGCTTGATGTTGGTCTTGGTATTGGTCCGAGCGGCTCGTCCTGCAGCGCTAAAGAGCAGTGGGATCACGGTTGATCCTCCGAGTCCGAGCAGGAGGAAACCAAATGACTCGCCCACAATATTGTTAATGACCATGCCGACGCCCAGTCCAATTGCGATGAGTGAGCCATTAGCAACGAGCAGATACCGTGAACTGAATTTCGTCGCGAGCCGGTCACCGAACAGTCTTCCAATAACCATTGAAATCGCAAAGAGGAAATATGGCGTGGTTGCTAGTAAGTGACTTTGGTGATAGCTGTCGCGCGCCAAGACGCCGCCCCAGTCCCCCGCCGCACCTTCGCCAATTTGTTCGAAAAGCCCAAACAGACCGAGGGCAATCAAAATAAATGGAAGGTGACGAAGCGACGAAGTCTTCTTAACTTCGCCCTTCTTTTCAACGGGGTGTTGGTCGGCACTGGCGGGCAGTAGCCAAGGTCGAACAATCCAGATGGCAGTTAGTACAAAAGCAGCAACTCCCGTGAAGTGCCAGAAAACAGAAACCCCCAACTGCGCGATGATGCCACCGAGGGCAACGCTCGCCAGAGTTCCCATTGACCACGTTGCGTGCAACACGGTCATAATTCGTTTCTTTGCCAAGTGCTCCAACGTAACGGCGTGCGAGTTCATGGAAACGTCTTGCAGCGTCAGAACGATGCCGTAAAAGAAGAATGCCACCCACAAAAAGTGCTCACTCGAAAGAACTCCCACAAAGGGAAATACCACCGTGAGTGCACTCGCTCCACTGACCGTGCTCGGGCCACTACCGATTCGACTGACCAAGCGACTAATAAAGGTCATGAAAAAGAACATCGCCACTGAGACACACAACAAAGAAGTGCCTAGTTGAGCGTTAGTCAAGTGCAGAGTCGACTTCATATCGGGAAGGCGCGACACCAGGGTTCCCGAAATGAGTCCGTTCGTTATAAAGGTGACGGTCAAGGCAATACGCGCACGCCGGAGTTGTTGTTCGTTGAATTCCACTTTTTTACTTTCGCTAAATCGTGCCTTGTACTGCGCCAGACACGAATGTGGCGGCGAGCCCATCAGGGAAGGCTCGCCGCCACAATCGGGCTTATTGCTGGTTGGCCTTTATGACCGCAGCGTCCAGTTCATCCTTCGGTACGTCCAACTTCATAAATGGCAACAGCTGGTTCACTCGGAAACCGGCCATCATCTTGAAGATAACGGTGCCGACTTCTGGAAGAACTTTGCCTTGTCCCGGGGTGCCTGGGTGCTTCGCCAATACTTCTTCTAAGGCTTGGCGAGCACGTGGGTTGTCGAACCACTGTCCGAGCGTCGATGAAAGTGAAAGCGGTGGCGTGAATGCGTCGCCCACAACTTCGACATCGGCGGTCGCGTGAATGTCACGACTCGATGAGCCAACGTATACGCGATACGTAAGACCTTCAACGGTCCACTCGTTGAGAAGTGGGTCGAAGTATCCCAGCTCTTCGCGTGGAATTTCGAGCGTTACACTCGCCACTCCACCCGCCGCTACAGGAACACTCTTAAATGCACGCAGTTCTTTTGGAGCTCGAGAAACTCGAGATCCGAGTGCTCCAACGTACACCTGAACAACTTCTCGACCATCACGACTGCTCGTGTTACGAACATCCAGAGAAACCTGTACGCCAGTGGCGTTGCTCGTCACCTTCACGTTTTCGTAGCTGAAGCTGCTGTACGAAAGACCGTATCCAAATGGGTACGAAACATTCAGGTTGATGGCGTCGTAGTAGCGGTAGCCAACGAAAATGCCTTCGCCGTAGCGGGCTTCGTCGTAGTCACCTGGGAAGTTGATGTAGGACGGGGTGTCTTCGAAACGAACGGGGATTGTTTCAGTGAGGCGCCCTGATGGGTTGGCCTGGCCAAAAATGATGTCGGCCGTCGCACTTCCGCCGGCTTGACCAAGCAACCACGTCTCCAAGATTGCGGCCGTGCCTTCAGTCCACCCGCTGAGCGTTACCATCGCACCGTTGGACAGCACGAGAACAACCTTCTTGTTGACGGCAACCAAGTCCTTCAGGAGGTCACGTTGCTCAACTCGGATGTCGGCGTGTTCACGGTCGAAACCTTCGGACTCGTCTTCACCACTTAGTCCAAGGAATGCCAACACCACGTCGGCCGTCTTTGCAAGCTCGACTGCCTCTTGACGAAGTACTTCGCCTTCGGGGCCACCACCATTAATGATGAATCCGGGAGCAAACTTCACCTCAGCATTTGGGGCAGCCGCTGTGATGGCGTCGAGTGCGTTGTCCAGCTTCGTTGGTGTTACGCGTGAACTGCCATCACCTTGGTACCGAGGCGTACGGGCAAACTCTCCAATAACGGCAATCGTTTGGCTCGCCGCTGGGTCAAGTGGCAATACGTCGCCGTCATTCTTGAGGAGCACTGCTGATCGTGACGCAACTTCTCGAGCCAGCGCGTGGTGGGCATCAGCGTCATACTTGTCGAGTGCCGGCATCTTGTCGGCGAGTGCGGCGAGAGCAATCATGCGAAGAGCGCTTCGGTCGAGGAATGCTTCATCGAGCTCGCCAGCGAGCACTGCTTGGTGCAGTTCAACTGGGCCGTGTGATGGACCGGGCATTTCTAGGTCAAGTCCAGCCTTTAGAGCTTCAGTACGACTCACTACGGCGCCCCAGTCAGATACAAGAATTCCTTCGTATCCCCACTTCTCACGAAGCATTGTGTTGAGCAACCATTCATTTTGCGACGCGTACACCCCGTTGATTCGGTTGTAGGAACACATAACCGTCCACGGCTTCGCAGTTTTAATGACGTGGGCGAATGCACGCAGATAGATTTCGTGCAGCGGACGTGCGTCGATGTTCGCCGAGGTGGTCATGCGGAACGTCTCTTGGTTGTTAACGGCAAAGTGCTTGAGCGATGCGCCCACACCCTGAGACTGGAGTCCATTCACCCAGGCAGCACCCATCTGGCCGCTGATGTAGGGGTCTTCGGAGAAGTACTCGAAGTTGCGACCGCACAGTGGTGAGCGCTTGATGTTGATTCCTGGGCCCAGAAGTACGTGAATTCCTTCAACGCGGCACTCCTCACCGAGGGCTGTTCCGACTCGTACGGCGAGCTCGGGGTCCCACGACGATCCGAGACCAACCGCTGGTGGGAAGCACGTGGCTTGACGAGCAGAACCCATGTCAAGGCTTTCATGCTCCTGGAGTCGAATACCGTGGGGGCCGTCAGACATTACAACTGTGTTGATGCCGGCTCGTTCAACAGCAACGGTTGAGAACCATGCCGCGCCAGTGAGAAGTTGCGTCTTCTCATCAACGGTGAGTTGGTCCAAAATTGCCTGATACGGAGAGTTACTACTCATGGCTTATGCCCTTTCTGTTTGTTCGCGTACAACGGCGAAATGTTTACGTACTGCTTTCTTCATTACTTCGACTTTTCTGACTTGGAGTGTCGACTTGCTTTCGCGGGGCAGCCACACGACCGACGAACCACCAACTCGGTGGGCAAAGTGACAGTGGTTCCCTTCTCCGTCGTACCCTCCAACAGACCCACCATCAAGTTGACGGCGGAAACTCCCAAGCCAAAACCCGACTGGCGAACAGTGGTGAGCGCCGGAGAAGTCATTCGAGCAATTGGATAGTCATCGAATCCAGTCACCAGGATGTCTTTGGGGACACTGAGTCCGTGTTCACGAAGGGTGTGAATGACGCCAACCGCCATTTGGTCATTGGCACAAATGATTGCTTCTGGGAGCTCGTCACCGAACGTAATTCGCCGCTCCATTGCGACTTCGGCGCGCATCATTGAATAGTCACCAATCAAGATGTCTGACGAAAGGAGTGACATCTTCAAACGGCTCGCTGCTTCAGTTATGGTGCGGAGTCGGTCAATTGAGTCGGGGCTCGTCTCAATGCCGCACATAAAGCCAATGCGCTTGACGTTGTGAACGTGTGCCAAGTGTTCAACGAGTTCACGCATGCCCGTTTCGTTATCCGCTCGCACGGTGGCACCGAACTTCACGTTTGAAGACCCACTTAGGAGCACCACTGGAAGCTTCTTGCCCCACCGCGCCGCTTCGGCGTCACTCATTACCCGGTCGGCAAGTATCAGTCCGTCAATAGTGCTTGATAGCTGTTGAATCGGCAGGAGACCTCGAGAATGGTCGGGACCAGTAGTGCAGGTAAACAGTGAGTATCCAAGCGCGCTGGCTTGGGCTGAAGCACCACGTATAATGGTGTCGAAGTACAAGACGTTCGAGTCCTCTTCGCACGAGGTATTGAAGGTTGCGGCGCTCTCGTACATTGGATACGCCAAGCCAATGGATCGACTTTTTCCACCAGAGAGTCCACGCGCAGCCATGCTCGGGACAAACTTCAATTGCTTCATTGCCGCTTCAACGCGTTGCCTAGTTTCGGGTCGCACTTTGGCGGAATTGTTAATTACGCGACTGACCGTGGCGATTGACACACCGGCGTGATCGGCAACTTCGTAGATAGTTGCTTCCGAACCTGTCATGCCCCTCCCCCCGAAGTCGCGTCCGCTAACATTCAATATGTAAGCACTTACAGAGAGTACGGAGAAAGCGCTTCCAAGTCAAGTCAGATGTTGATAATTCTTGTCTGGAACGCTTTGCCCGTTGACTCTGGTTGGGAATGGCGGGCGTATGACTACTGATCACGGCGAGGCGGCACTCCATAACCGTGTCGTGTTTAACGCCACCGCTTTTCGTGGCGCAGTCTCCTCCTATTTATTGATGGGCGTCGCGGTCTCAATGCTGGGACCCCTGATCGACACCTTCGCAACGAAGTTTCACATTGGACTCGGCGAAGTTGGTTTAGTTCTGAGTGCCTTTGCCGTTGGCGGACTGGCTGGGAACATCGCTTCCTGGTGGGGGCTCAATGTGGCCCACGGTCGTACCGTCATTCAGGCAAGTGTTCTCACCGTGGCTCTCGGATGCCTTGGTATCGCCGCATCACCTTCCTGGGCACTTCTTCTTGTGTCCGTTGCAATTTTTGGTGCTGGCTTCAGCGCCATCAACATTGGTCTGAACACTCTCATGACACGAACCGCGCTCGACGTGCGTGGTCGTCAGTTGAGTGTTGGCAATGCTTCATTTGGCGCTGGTGCGGTATTGGGGCCAGTGCTCATCGCGGTGCTCACCACGCATCGCTACCACCTGGCCTATCTGCTGATTTTGCCCCTTGCGGTAGCGGCGATCTTCTTCATTCGAAGCCTCCACGCACTCCCGTTGAAGGGGCTCGATACCTCCAAGCGGGTCGCTATTGATCCAAAGCACCGCAAACCAATTCTTCTCACCTTCATCGCAATCTTCAATTGCTACTTACTACTCGAGTCGTCAACCTCGGGTTGGCTCGCTACGGTGGTTCATCATGACGGCCACTCGTCGTCGTTCGCCTCACTCATCACTGCCGGTTTTTGGGGTGGGTTAGGCCTTGGTCGATACCTTGCGGGCAAATTACACCCACGCGTGAGTGCGGCCCGCATCGTCGCGTCCGGTATTGCTTTATGCATTGTCATCGCCCCGTTCGCGATCATCTCCGCACTTGCACCATTTGTCTTTCCAATCGTGGGGCTCGTAATTTCATCGACCTTCCCTATGGGACTGATGTGGTATTCAGAACTCGTGCCTCACGACAGCAACGGCATCTCGGCGATCATTCTTTGCATGGTTGTCGGCACCACATTGGGTCCGTGGATGACCGGTCAATTCGTTGCTCACTTCGGTGTACACGCCGTGCCAATCACTATTGCTTGCGAAGCAGTTTTGCTTCTTGGCGTTCTGAGCACTGCCTTTCGATTTCGAACCCTAGAGCCTTCGATCAATTGAATCGATGGCCCGCAGTGACCACTGATTTCTCAACTGCTTGCTAAGTTAATTTCGTGTCGAGTGACGGTTGGTTAGCCAAATTATGAACACTGATCAACCAACCACTGGCCGTCGATTGCAATTTCTTGACGCCTTGCGCGGCATTGCGGTCTTGTTCGTTCTGGCCCAACATGTAGGTCAAGCGCTCTTCACGCCGTTTGTTTCTTTTATTTCGAAAGACGTGCAGCTAGGGCAGCTGGGCGTGATGATTTTTTTCCTCTGCAGTGGCTACATAATTCCGGCCACATTGGAACGACGCAACTCGCTGCGAGACTTCTGGATAAGTCGATTTTTCCGTCTCTACCCTCTCTACTGGCTCAGCATCATTGCCGTTGCTGTGGGTGTAGCGCTCGGTGTCACACTGCCGACAATCCACATCCATACCTACCTCACCAACATCACCATGTTGCAGATGTATATCGGCGGTGGAAACGTTCTCGGCCCCTACTGGACTCTCGGCTGGGAGATGACTTTCTACATACTTATGAGCGGACTCTTTCTCCTCTCGCTCAATAGACGCACCCTCCAATTGAGTTTGTTGGCGAACGCCGTGATTCTCCTCGGCGTCGTCGCTTCAAGTTTCACTAGCCACCATGTCCCACTGGGCACGTTTGACTTGTCAACGATGTTCATTGGAACCCTCGTCTACCGAGTTCATAATGGCGACCTTTCGTGGAAGAAGGTGTGGTGGGCGTACGTCGCGGCCGCGGTGTCCGCCGTTGCATTGCTCGCCAAAGTATTAGGCAAGAACCTCGGTCCCGCAGATTTTGGCGACCGCCGATTCGTGCCAATGCTGTGTGCTTGGGCCTTGGCGTACTTCCTATTCCATTTCGGCGCTTGGTTCTGGCGCCACAAGAAGGCTCCCGCTCCCCTGACCTCGATTGGCCGGTGGAGTTATTCCATCTATCTTTGGCAAGGCCTCGTCATTGCGATTATCCGACGCGGTCACCACAATCACTGGCTCGTGGCAGTGAGTGGGTGGTCGTTACAATTCTTATTAGTGCTGCAAGCTACTGGTTAGTTGAGAAGAACTCGATTCAACTTGGTCGCAAATTAATGCAGCGATTTCGCTAACAACTAGTTCCCAAAGGGGGGGCAAGTGACAAAAGAGATGTCCCCACCAATTCGTCCGACCTACGCTGAGCCCACGCCCGGTGAAGTCAAAGATGCGGGTATTCATTTTCGAGAGCTTCAGTTCGCAATGATCAATGGCTTTCGCCCTCTCTCAATGGACGTGTGGGTGCCAACTGCAGTGCAGAACCCCGGGATTGTTATCTGGGTGCACGGTGGTGCTTTCTTGTTTGGCGACCGCTTGCACCTGCCACCGACGTTGCGTGAGAACGAACTTCGCGACAGTGTTCTTGGTGCCGGTCTCGCTCTCGCCACCATTGACTACCGCCTGAGCGGTGAGTGCACATTCCCGGCCCAGCTCCACGATGTGAAGGCCGCTATTCGCTACGTCCGCCATTTTTCGTCCGCCCTCGGAGTTGATTCAGATCGCATTGGAATTTGGGGTGAATCGGCCGGTGGGCACCTCGCAACGTTCGCCGCCCTTACTGCCAACTCCGACACGCTCGAAGGCAACGTTGGCCTGACCGGCGTCTCGAGTGCGGTTTCGTGTTGCATTGACTGGTATGGACCAATGGACTTTATGAAGATGCAAACTTTTCAAGATCGTCTCTCTCCTGAAGAACTCCTCGTTGGAGCCCGCACTGAAGATCGGCCTGATTTGCTGCAGGCCGCTAGTCCAATAAATTTTGTCGACGCTTCTGCTCCACCATTTTTGGTGATGCACGGAACAGAGGACTCATTGGTGCCGTTGGAGCAGAGCCACTCTCTCGTTGAACGTCTGGAGCAACTAGACCGTGACGTCACCCTGATTGAGGTTTCCGGAGCGGACCACATCTTTTTGAACTATGCCGACACCAGTTCATTGGTCTCACAAAGTGTTGGCTTTTTAGTGAATCATTTGTCATGAAGTTGAACATGCTTTTCTCAGAAGTTCAAACATTGTTTGGATTGACGAACTGAAAGAATCGAGTACAGCTGAATCGCCTTTTGATTGTGCCGAGAGGCGACAGGTCCGGTTCAGAGGGCGAAGTATTACCTCGGCGAAGTTGTGAAGGGTTTAATCCAGGTCAAGATCAAGTTGTGGACTCCACTGGTGGCTGGAACGACAAAGTAGCTTTGGGCTAACTTTCCCATTTCAGTAAGAATTTTCACCAATGTCGGCGTTTCCCTTTGATTTGGCCAAATTGCTTATCAAAAATTAGCCAAACTGCAGAGTAAATATAAGCCAAACTGCTCACTATACCCTTTAATCAGGGTTTTCTTGTATGCTTCGCCCTATGTCCTATATGCCAAGAATTGTCGACTCAGAATTGGTGAAGCGTTTGAATTCGGCACGCATTGTCGTAATTGAAGGTCCGAAGGCATGTGGGAAAACTGAGACCGCTCTCCAGATTGCTGGCAGTGTGGTGCGTCTGGATATCGATAGCAACGCTCGAATTGCCGCTCAGGCGGACCCTGGGCTGGTATTGGAGGGACCGACGCCAAGACTGGTCGATGAATGGCAAACTGAGCCTACGATCTGGAATCACGCACGCGCCTTGACAGATGAACGCAAACAGAACGGCCAATTCATTCTGACTGGGTCGTCGGTTCCAGAAGATGACCCTACCCGGCACACAGGCACCGGACGATTCTCATTTCTACCTATGCGACCTATGAGTTTGTACGAGTCTGGTCAAGGTCAAGGATCCATTTCACTAGCGGCATTGATTGACGGTGAATCTGCACGCAGCGTAGAAGAGAAGCTCTCCGTATCTGACCTCTCCAAGCTGATCGTGCGTGGAGGGTGGCCCGCGCAACAGAACGCTCCGATTGATTCTGCGGCCCAAGCAGCGAAGGACTACGTCACGCAAACCGCCCGAGTAGACGTAAGTCGCGTCGGGGGCGTGAAAAGAAACCCTATTAAAGTCGGCCGACTCCTCGCATCAATTGCCCGAAATATTTCTACAGAGGCATCAGATTCAACACTTGCTAGAGATTCAAGTACTGGTGCGGAGGAGCTGTCGCGCAATACCGTCGCTGACTACCTCGATGTTTTAACCCGTCTGATGGTGGTTGAGAACCAGCCGGCCTGGGCGCCGCACCTTCGGTCGGCGACTGCACTGAGGCAAGCTCCGAAGCGGCACTTCGTCGATCCTTCACTTGCTGCGGCTGCTCTGGGAGCAGGGCCTGAGTTCCTTGCAAATGACTTGAAATTCTTAGGCTTGATGTTCGAATCACTTGTCATTCGCGATCTTCGTGTCTTGTCACAACCACTTGGGGGCCAAGTATTCCACTATCGCGATAAACGTGGATTAGAAGTCGATGCCATAGTTCAACTTACCGACGGCCGATGGGGCGCATTCGAGGTCATACTCGGTGGCGAAAAGTCGATCGAAGAAGGTGCCGCATCGCTGGTTCGTTTCGCAAGCGATATTGATGTCGAACGTACTGGCACTCCTGCAGTATTAGGTGTGATCTGCATGTCGGGCTATGGATACGTTCGACATGATGGAGTTGCGGTGATCCCGATTCGCGCTCTCGCTCCATAAACCTTTGGATACCTCGATGTTGTGGCTGTCGAAAATTACAGAGAAGTATCACTGAAAACAATTCGCGCAATAACCTCGTTGGCTATTGGGCGCACGCGTTCACTTCAAAGGAGTAGCCATTGCGTGCAATTGACCCAACTGCATTGGCATTTCGATTCCCGAAACTCACCAGCTTTCGAACAACTCATCGCCACACTCACCACACGCCGGATAGGCCAAGCATGGCGTCTTCACATACTCCGTAGCCCAACATCCAGTGTTCCTAAGGAGTTCGACAGGTGCCCGAGTAGACTTGAGAGTACGCTCCCGTAGCTCAGGGGATAGAGCATTGGCCTCCGAAGCCATGTGCGCAGGTTCGATTCCTGCCGGGGGCACTCTGACATTTTGTGACAAGCCGGGTGACGGAACCGAATCGTGCCTTCGATTTTCATTGTCAACTAAACGTCCGGCGAACTCTACGATGCCGCTTAGAGAAATTCCCTTTTTCGAAATTATTCGCACACCCGCGACTGTTACCGAAAGGTTTAAGGGTCACGCTGTCGCAGATGGGCTTCAACCAATCAAGCGAATGTTTAATTAGTACATTCCTATTTGAAATGGTCGTCACGTAATCTTCATTGACTTTTGAAGAAAACCTCGACTTCTGCCACCGGTTGCTCAGTAGCATTTATTCCTTATGAAAATTGCTGACCGCTTGATTCCTCCAGACTTTCGTTCAGAGATTCAGGGGCCTTTGCGTCGGCTCTACACTGCAACGCTGATTAACTGCCTCGGAAACGGGATGGCCTTTTCTATGTTCGTCGTGTACCTGCACAACGTCCGGGGCTTCTCAACAACGTTCGCAACTATGTTGCTTGCTCTTGTAGCAATTCTTGGACTCGTTATTTCCCCAGTCTGGGGAACCTTGATCGACCGGATCGGACCTGGAGTAATTGGTTTTTCATCGTACATTCTCTCAGGACTTGGTCTGATTCTGTGGACTACGGTGCACAGTAAGACACAAGCCGTTATTTACGCACTAATTATCACGGTGTTTGAAGGGGCCGGATACGGTCCCAACATGGTGATTATGACGCGCATCGTCAATGAGGAGCACCGTCAACGCGCGTACGGCGTGAACTTCATGATGGTGAATATTGGCATTGGTTGCGGTTTATTGGTGTCGAGTGCCATTGTGGACCTGCATCATCCAGTCACCTTCACCGTGCTCTACATCCTGGATGCGGCCGTGAGCTTCCTCGCGGGCGGGGTGTTCTTTACCCTTATCAAACACGGAAAGCCAGTACCCGAAGCCACTTCAGGCGACACCGCCAAGGAAGGGTGGCGACATGTTCTGCGTGACCGACGCCTTCGCCTGTACGTCGTGGCCTCCTTGGTGTTGATTCTTGGAGGATACGGTTCGGTTGATGCGGGCCTCAGTCTCTTTGTGGTCAACAATCTGCATCTCTCCGTTCACGTCGTAAGTTTCGCTTTTGTGTTCAACACCGTTGCGGTAGTCCTTGGACAGATGTGGGTACTCAATCAAATGCAAGGAAGAAGTCGCACAAAGTCAATGGCCGTCGTGGGCGTGCTGTGGTTTATTTTTTGGGCAGTGTTGGGTGCTTCGCTCGCCTTCTCAGCTGTAGTAGCCGTCATTGCACTCTGCGCCACGCAAGTTATCTTCGCCATTGGTGAAACAATGCTGCAACCAGCAGGTTCCGCCATCATTAATCAGATTGCACCCGAGCACCTACGCGGACGTTACAACGCGGCAGCGGGGTCAGCGTGGGGAATCTCTGGCACATTGGCACCCGCAATCACGGGGCTCTACTACTCGCTCCATCTTGGCAACTGGTGGCCACTCGGCACGGGCCTCACGGCCCTGCTCGGTGGATTTTTAGTATTGCGTCTTCGCTCCGCTCTCACGCCAGAGGAAGACGGAGTTGCGACCGCCTAAGCACGACGAGTACGCAGGCGGCCATTACTCGCCGTAAGAAATCTGCACCTGTTTCGTGAGTCCCGTTGGAGTGAATCCGAGGATCTGTCCGTAGAACGAGAGTTCGCTCTCGGCCGCGTCAATGATGTTCTTGGCTTGACGAAAACCGTGCTGCTCCCCTTCGTAGGTGACGTAGGCGTGGGCAATGCCTCGCTGCTTCAGCGCTTGCACCATTAGCTCAGACTGGGCTGGCGGCACAATGACGTCCTCAAGTCCTTGAAACAGGATAATTGGCGTCTTCAGCAGGTCTGTGTGGTTGATTGGCGAACGTTCTTCGTACACGTGGTTCATCGCGGGCCAGGGCCCGACTAATGAGTCGAGGTAACGCGACTCAAACTTGTGAGTGTCCTTCGCGAGAGCCGTCAAGTCTGAAACACCGAAGTGTGACGCGCCGGCAGCAAAAACATCGCGGAACGTGAGAGCGCACAGTGTTGTGTACCCTCCAGCGCTCCCTCCCGCTATCAAGAGGCGCTTGGGGTCAGCCTTGCCTTCTTGGGCCAAAAACAGTGCGGCGTTCACACAGTCATCGAGGTCAACAATTCCCCAGTTCCCGCGTAGTCGTTCACGGTAGGCGCGACCGTAGCCGGTACTTCCGCCGTAGTTAACGTCCACGACGCCAATCCCTCGACTAGTCCAAAACTGAATCTCGTAATCAAGTACAGCGGTGGTATTCGCTGTAGGTCCGCCGTGACTCAGCACCAGAAGCGGCGGAAGCTCCCCTTCAGGGGCCTCGAAAACTTGGTTGTGCGGAGGGTAAAAAAATGCGTGCGCGGTCCGACCGTTTTCGGTCGGAAACTCAATTACTTCGGGTACCGAAAAATGCGCGCCATCAATAGTTATGGGGCGAGTTACTCGAAGACTCTCAAATTCGCTGGTGGCCCAGTCATAACGCACCAGCTCTCCGGGGGAAAGCGGCGAGGCACACGTCATAACGAATCCAGATGGCGTGCCCATCAAGAGTCCAATCACCGTCCATTGATTGGCAATTTCCTCCAAGCGACCGTCTGTCGTGATTCGACCAACTTTTCCGTACCCGCGCTGTGACCACGTGCACACGATGGTGCCATCACCAAGTGGGAAATACGAGCTAAATCCAAAGTTCCATGCCGGCTGGGCGAATTCAGCTTCCATCGAATAGAGACACCGCTGGACTCCATTTACCTCGGAATATATGTTCCACCATCCACTGCGGTCGGAAATGAACAAAAGCGTCCCATCCGCACTGAATTTAGGCTGAGAAATGGATTCATCAACCGAACCGGCGACGACTCTTTGATTTAGGACCTCGAACTTCTCGTTGAGGGTTGCCTCGCATAGTTGCGTGCCGTCCCACGGCATCTGTGGATGATTCCAACACGTCCAGACCAGCCTCGTATTGTCGCTCGAGAGCTCCGGAGACATGTAAAAGTCGCATCCTGAGGCGAGAACGCGTTCCCGAAATTGACCATCGGTTGACAAAAGAACTAGATCGTTCACTACTTCTGACTCGAGATGACGTTCACGGACACTGACTAGATACGCTCCATCACTGGTCACTACGAAGTCTGCATATCTGATGCTGCGCTCCGTAGGGGGTTCCGGTGAAATGGCGAACGGTGCCTCACCGGGATTCATTCGGTACACCCGTTGGTCACTCAGGTTTGAAAAATATATGACTCCGTCACGAGCCGCAATCGCTCGACCGCCGTATTCATGGGCCAACGTTCGAGCCGAATACTCCTGGGGCAGAACGTCTTCGTTACGACCGTTCTGGTTATGTCGGACAATTACTTGCCTTCCATTTTCTTGGGGGCGTGCTTCGACCCAATAGATGACGTCGCCATCGACAGCAATGCTCCCCAGTCGGATAGCGTCACTGACGAGCAGGTCCGGAGTAATCGGCGAATCCCATGAACCATATGGAGCAATTGTTTTCATGGTGCGAATGTACCAGAGCTATTCACGGTTGCCCATAGGAGACACTGCAATGTATGCGGCTGAAGGCCTCCAGCATCGAGGGGCAAGATTTTCAGTGTTCATCGAAACTTGCCCAGCAAGATTTAGCGATGTCCGGCGCTACCGACATCTCTCTAATCAGTTGAGAAGTCTTAAGTCGAAATAACCACCGGGAGCCGCTTAAAAAGAACGAAGCTGGCGCGAGATTCCTCGCACCAGCTTCGTTTCTTTGAATCCTCAAGGACTACCTGACTCGTACCACCACTGGAGCACTCGCGGCACCAGGGCCAGACTTGCTGACGGCACGAATTCGTACTGAGTACTTGGTCTTGGACTTCAGATTCTTAATGACGAATGTTCCATTCTTCAGTCTTGACACTGTCGCCCACTTTCCACCATTCAGTGATACTTGGTATGAAGTGACCTGACTGGTTCCCGCAACTGGAGCCTTCACTACCGAAATCACAGCCGTTCCAACGGTCTTGGAAGTTGCAGCAATCGCCGGAGCGCTCGGTACAACGACCTTCGCCGGTGCAACCACCGTCACCGGTGTCGTCAGGACTGGCGTTGATTTCCCAGTAGAAGTCAGTGTGACCACGCTAAAGGTCACAGCGCCGGGACTAAGTGAGCTCACCTGACACGAAGTCGTAGTGGTCGTGCAAAGCACTGCTCCGGTTGAGCTCAGTACTTCGTAGCCCGTGACATCGCTCGAACCAGAAGCAGTCCAACTAACCGTGGCCGACTGGCCATTCGTCGTTACCTGCAGGTTCGATGGGGCACTTGGAGCTGGAAGAGTCGCCACTGAAATGACCGTTGAGTAGTTTGAAAGCTCAGGCGCGTTGCCCGAATTACTCGTGAAGTAGAAGGCAACTTCGAACGAGTAATCCGTTCCTGGCATCAAATTGTCAACTTCGTAACTGGAGGCAACTGAGTTGGTCGAGGAGTAAATGACGTTCCACGACGCGCCACTATTGACCGACTCACGGACAGCGAATCCAGTGACTGTTCCGGTGGAGAACACTGGAATGGTCCAGTGCAACGTCACTGAGTTCGCGCTCGACGTTGTGGTGTTTGATCCGGAACTTCCTTGCGACAAGTCAATGTCTAACGCACCACCGTACGGACTGCCGTTATTGGCAAGTGGGTTTCCACCGTTTGAATTCGAATTGTTGTTACTCGAGTTGTTGTTCGAGTTGTTGTTACTCGAGTTGTTGTTCGAGTTGTTGTTGTTCGAGTTGTTGTTGTTCGAATTGTCGGGCGCAACGTAGTTGTAGAAACTGAAGTCAACACTGGCGCCGAGGTCGCTACTCACAGTGCCTGCAGCTGGTGACTGCGAACCAGGAACTACTTGGTTGGAGTTTTGTGCGGTAGCACCGCTTGTGACTGGTGTTTCAGTTCCCACTGAGAATCCGGCTGCAGTCAGTGCATCAATTGCTGCATTGGCGCTCAGGCCGCTCAGGTCTGGAACGGTGTAGACCGCTGGTACCCACTCGGCGTAGAGCGTGATGTCAGCTACTGGTGTGTAGTGTTCACCTGCATTGCCAATGAGGTTTCCACCACTGGCCATGTCATACCAACCTTCGAAGGTGTAACCGTCTTGTGTTGGTAATGCCAGCTGGATTGGACCTGAGGCTCCGCTGTAGGTCACCGAAGTTGAGCTCAGAGATCCACCTTGAGGATCGTACGTAACAACGTACGTGTTGGCTGTCCACTGGGCGTAGAGCTGAGTGCTCGAGGTAGGCGTGAACGACGAAGTCACTGGTGAACCACCTGATGCCTGCGTGAACCAACCGTTGAAGGTGTAGCCCGCGTAGGTCGGAGTGGGCAGGGTGAGGGCTCCGCCCACAATGTTGTACGTCAATGGCGAAAGTGATCCCGTGCCGCCGTCACCGTTGAAGCTCACCGTGTAGTTGATGAGCGTCCACTGGGCGTAGAGCTGAGTGCTCGAGGTAGGCGTGAACGGCGAAGTCACTGGTGAACCACCTGATGCCTGCGTGAACCAACCGTTGAAGGTGTAGCCCGCGTAGGTCGGAGTGGGCAAGCTAAGTGCCGTGCCGCCATAGGTGAAGCTCACTGGCGAGAGTGATCCCGTTCCACCTTCACCGTTGAAGCTCACCGTGTAGACGTTTGGCGTCCACTGGGCGTAGAGCAAGATGTCAGCCACTGGGGTGTAGGTAGACGGCACTTGGGTGCCACCCGATGCCAACGTGAACCAACCGTTGAAGGAGTTACCCGCCAACGTTGGTGTTGGCAACGTCACCGGACCAGCAACAACGTTGTAGACGACTGGCGAGAGAGATCCCGTTCCGCCGTCACCGTTGAAGCTCACCGTGTAGTTGATGAGCGTCCACTGGGCGTAGAGCTGAGTGCTCGAGGTAGGCGTGAACGGCGAAGTCACTGGTGAACCACCTGATGCCTGCGTGAACCAACCGT
>Ga0208622_1000443_pt1 | contig 17064 bp, 32 predicted proteins | sample CryBogCBH12Jul09_FD_184621 | JGI IMG/M metagenome (GOLD analysis project Ga0208622, IMG submission 184621) | Freshwater microbial communities from Crystal Bog, Wisconsin, USA - CBH12Jul09 (SPAdes) | ecosystem: Environmental > Aquatic > Freshwater > Lake | place: Crystal Bog, Wisconsin, USA... | reverse complement strand
GCCGGTTCTCCAGTTCCGCAGCTTCCCGGGCCTTTCGCTCTTGGTCCTTTTTCTGGTGTTCTGTCCACCAGGACTGAAGCTCGTCATATGACACGCCGGCTTCTTCCTCGTTGAACCATTCCCACACCATGGCTTCAACCAGAAAGGTACCGTTCTGCGAGATCCGGTACCCTTCAGCCCGGTAGAGCGCTGTCATGACGCCACACAGCATGGCCTCACGTTCAGCTAACTCGGCTTTGAGCACACCGATCTCTTCATTCAATGGTCCGGTGAGCTGTTGTTCATATCGACGAGCGCCCCAGGCGCGCTCTTCGGCTGTGTCGTGTGTTATGCAGGGCATATACTTATTTCCTTTCTTATCAATAACCACAACGCTTTCAACTATACACCAACATGTGTGCAGCAGTTGTCAACTAGAATTTAAGCCTGGTCTAGTGGATGTATTTCTACACCCACTAGACTGTTATTTAAAATCTTTAAACACGTGGTTGGCAATTTTCTGCATCATTCCACCAAGACTGGCATAGATTTCTTCAAATACCCACTTAACTGGATCATGCAGCAGAGTCCAAATCATACTAGAGGGCCACAATGCCATCCAGCCAACAATCATAGTTTTATGCTGGCCAACCTTTGGTGGTAGTTCTGTTGGCAATGCACGGCGTCGCATGGCATCACGAAAGTCTGTTTGACTGAAGGTTGGATTAGCCAAACGAAACTCGTCCATAAATCTACGAATCTTTTGCAGCCAGAAGAACCATTTGGCCACACCCCATACGGTGCCAACAACAAAATAGCCCACAAGATATTCAACAACTTCAAGCGTGTGATTCTTGATCCACATCAACGGATTAAAATCACCAAATATAGCCAAGACTGCAACTAATGCTGCTGCTAGGGCAGCAGCATAACCTGGATGATCAGTATCAAGTAGCTGGCTCATTATCACAGCAGCAATGCCCAAAATCAACCAAAAGCTCCAAGTGCCTACTGCTAAAAACTCTAAAAATATCATATTTTGATTTCCTTGTTTGAGGTGCGGTTTATATGCTATGGTATCAGCAATGGTTGTCAATGAACATGCATAGGCGTCAGCAGGTTTTTAGCCGGTTATACATTTTTGTGTTTGAGATACGCACCCATGATCAATTCAAGTGCTGCTGGGTGGTCGTCTCCTTCAACCTGTAGATCAAGTTGGTCAATAGTCTGCATCACCAGCTTGTTGCTGGCGTCTGTGTACAATCGATCACACATTGATTGGATCTCGTATCGCAATGCAGGTGAGCTCCAAGCAGCTTGTGTCCATTTGATATTGAGATTGTATTCAGATCTACGGTTTTCAGTTGGTTCCATATGATTTTACCTTGATTAAAATGCTGTTAGAGAATTGTTGTTAATCGTGACTATATTCGTCTACGTCGATACCTGTGGGTGTTACAGTAACCTTACAATGGTCGCCAAACATTTCCAAAAGCAAATCATCTGCTTGAGACAAACAGTTACCTACATTGTGCAGTAATGGGTATCGTTCTGCGCCCTCGCCCCAACCAACATATACCCCTTCTTGGTAATCATTCTCATCCTTGCCCTCAACACAAGTTTCATCATATACATTGAGGTCATTAACCGAGAATACACATGGATCCCCGTCGTTGAAATATGGAGTATACTGTGTCCATGTTAGCTTGGTTACATTTGGATATTCAGCAAACACTGCTTTAAAGGCAGTTTTCAGCTCAAGCTTGAACTTTTCACTCATTTCTTGTTTGAGTTGCCGCAGCTCACGATTATAGTTTGTAACAATGGTTGCAAGGTTTAGTTCAGTCATATTGTGGCCTTTCAATCTGCAAATGATATATGTTGAATTTTTTTGGTTTTGAACTTGCTGGGACCAAACATCCAATCTTCGATTGGCATATGTTCTAACCACTTGTTCATGCTGGGAATGTCTCCCATGTCCTGTATCACGTGATCTTCAGCAACGTCACGTACAGACACACGCTGGTTGTCACTGTTGACCAAATAATCGCCAAACACTCGTTCTACTAAGAAGATGCCAAAACTTGAATGTAAGATAGCACGGTGTCGTACGTCAGCCATACAGCTCTTACTGGTGTCGAAAAAGTTGTGAATCGGCATATAGTCTTCTACTTTACCACCAAACTTTTTGACGGAAATAGCAGCGTGATGCAACGGTTTCATAATTTGCTCTTTGGTTGCGGTGTGCAATGGTCACTGTAGCAGTTTTGACTACGGTGGTTATCAACCCACTGTGGCTAGCATACTGCCTGTGACAGGATCAACCGTGTGATTAGCATAGAGGATTTTCCAAGGAATTGTCCCATCTGCTGTACGCCATTGGCGATAATATTCGGCTTGTGCTTTGCTAAACGAATCAAACGTCATGCAGCGTGATTCAGTTTCCAAATCTACTAGGACGTAATACATGTTAAGCTCCGTTGTTGTATAAAAGATAATAGCAGTTTACTTAGAGTTGTCAAGTGCGTTTAGTAGCTGTTTAGGTTGACTTTATAACCAATTCAATGCTGCACACATAGCTCCGGCTACAATGGCATGTGCTGTACTGACATTCATGCTGCGAATAACACCACGCTGCGGAATACTCACAATAGTGCCAAACGGATTTTGCAAAATGTCAGGTGGAATACCGCCGGTCTCATTGCCCATAACTAGGCAAATCTCTGATTTTGGTGCTAAACGTTGAATGTTGGGCCAATTGATCTCCTGCAATGGTTGACCACCAGTTTCCACAAATACAGGAATCCAGTGCCGCTGATGTACCATTTGATAAAATGCGTTGCGATTTACTGAGACATCGTCCTGCATGCCTTCTATCTGATCAACTGTAATATAGTTTGCTGAACCCACCAAACCACGTCGGTCGAACCTACGTCGTCCAAAAACAGTCACACTTTTAGCACCTAAACAATGACTTGTGCGGATCATCGTACCGATATTAAGATCACCGACAACATTAATGAAACACGAGTGCCAAGGTAAGCGATCTTGTCTGCTAACCTCCTGCAGGTCCGAAATAGACAAATGTTTGAGGTGGTCATGAACATTATACTCGCTATGATTCTTGGCTATTTCTGCATCTCGATATTCGGTTAGGTTAAATGCAGGCGATTTCATCTTTAGATTCCTCATTGGAAATGTTGACGAATAGATTGACAAACTTGTATAAATATTGGTACGGATCACGGGACTGCAATCCCCACCCGCTCTATAACTATTGGGAGTTACAGCATATGGCAATTATAACAGACACTACATCAAGTGTCAAACTATATCATTTATACATAAAAACTCATCGTGTGACGGGGTTAAAATATCTCGGTTATACAAGTGCTAAAGATCCGCACAAATATGTTGGATCGGGCACATACTGGATACGTCATCTAGAAAAACACGGATTTGATTATGAGACTGAGATATTATTATCAACTTCAGTGAAGTCAACTATTAAGGAACAAGGAATATATTACAGTTCATTATGGAATATAGTTTCAAGTGACGAATGGGCCAACCTGAAACCCGAGGAAGGTGACGGCGGAAAACTACCGGGTATCAAAAACCCACCAGGAACTGTTGACAAATGGAAACACACTATGTTGGAACGATATGGGTCTCTCAATTCAAATACCACAGAATCCATTGAGAAATCAAACAATACAAAAGTCAAAAACGGCACAAAAAACTCATGGAATGCTCCTGAAGTTAAAAAGAGATCAGTTGAAACTCGCCGAAAAAACGGATCGTACAACTGGACACAAGAATCTCGAAATAAGATCACAGAAACAAAAACAAAAAACGGGACTCTCAATTCAAACACGCCTGAATCTATTGCAAAAGGGTTAGAAACAAAACGGAAAAACGGAACTCTCGGCTTGCAAACAGCCGAATCTATATCAAAACAAAAAGAAACACTGTTAAAGAGATATGGAACACTTAATCGAAATACTCCGGAGTCTGTTGCTAAGTCCAATGCAACAAAAGCACGGAAAAAACTAGAAAAATTGCAACAGCTAAAAGATATTTGAAAGTCGATCTTGCAAACTCACCGCTTGCAGCTCTTCCACACTGAGATGCTTGAGAGAATCGTGAACGTTTCTGTCACTGTGATTCTCAGCCAGGGCTTGATCTCTGTGTTGAGTGATGTTGATATGGTGTGTCATAAAGCCAAATTAGCATGGCTTCAGGCAGTTGCCAATACTCGACCAGTGATACTTGCCATGGTTGTATTTTCCATGGTTAGAATTGTTGTGAACACAACATAGCACGGAAATCTAGGTTGTCAATGATTTTCTATCATTTAACACAAACAAGTTGATCTTGACTGGATAATCAAAGGTACTGTGTCCCATCATACTCCAGTAAAGTGGGAAATCAACTCTAGCACCCGCAGCGACCACACGCTGTACAGAGTTGTCGTATCGATCAAGGACTGGCTGCATCAATCGCAACCATGGTCGAGTTCTCGATTCGGGGGTAACTGTATAAAATTCTTTTCGTCCTAGTGATTCAAAGTATCTACACAATTCAGATATTAACTGCGCCCATGTGGTGATAAATTCGGCCGATTTTAAATCAGATATCACCCAGCTCAATAGCCAAGCAGGTGTTGATTGCAGTTCACTTACACCTACTGCTGCACGTAACATGTTGCGGCTGTCATATACAGCTAAGATTGCTCGTCTACGGTTATTGATGTCGTGCGGAGGAAGCAAAAATTCGCTATAGAGATTTGATTGAGTATGGTTTAAACCTTGTGGATATGTACTGTGCTGTTGTTGATAACAACGTTCACTTAGTTTTTTCAAACTTGATGTGGTGCTGATACCATAGCGTAGCCAAACCAACTGCATCAGTAGCGTTCAACACGGCGGCAACGATTGTGGTATATTGGTCGGCCATAATAATCTCTACCCATATAGATTTTTTTACATTCTGTTTCCCAATGGGGACGAGTACGGTGCTGATTGGGATAATACTGGTAGTCTGCTTTGGCTGCGCTAGACCCGGCAATCAAAATCGCAACGACTGCTAGTATAAAAGTTTTCATCAGTGACTCTCCATATTATTTTGTAGCGATTAAAATTTGCCGGGTATTTACGTTATATATTACAGCAACAAGTGTGATTAGATTTGATTCATTGCATACCATAACTGGTTGGGTTTAATGTCAGCAATGGCTGTTTTCCCCCGTGAACGATAACGTTTGGCACTGTCGCGAAAATGCTCACGTGCTTTTTCACGATTACAAAGACGCCACGCTGTGCTTGTAGGAATACCAAGCTCGACAGCAATTGCAGCGTATGTTATACCTTGCTTGCGCATTAGTTGCGCAGACGATTCGATAGCTGCCTCTGTTTTGGTATTGCTTATGTGCTTGATCTTGCTTGGCCGTCCAGTTGCAACAGCAGCTCTGTAGGCTGTACTGACACTGATATTTAAACGATCAGCAATGGCTTCAAAAGACATTCCACCAGAGCGCAGTGTTTTTGCCTGCTGTGTATATTGTTGAGCTAGATTCATATTTTTGTCCTGTTGGTTGTTTAGATGCTGTAACATGCTAGAGATTTTTGTCAAGGAAATTTTTTAGCACAAATATCATAACTGCACTTGTGCAAACTTGTCTAAGTTTTTATACCTGTAACCAAAGGTAGCCTACATGATAGCCAAACGTTGAATAACCATATTAGACACACAATTATCACTGTTGAACTAATCAGCGATTGCAGCCCTGCTGGCAGCACATATGTTGCACATACCAACCTCTATGGTAACACAGGTCCCTGCTACAATATTCTATAGACGCAGTGCTTATTCATTTTATGCGACTAACCTGATACCAATAATACCAAGTATGCACAAAACCGTTTGCAGCAGCAAGATCAATTTTATACCTTTGTTTAGACGCCCGGTATTGCTCCAGTATGTTAATGCCAACGCAGATGTTAGCAAACTCATCCAAAGTGCATATTCGCTACTGGCTATAATTATCGCAAGTATTGCATGTGCAGAGTCCATGTTAAAGATACCTTTCTACAATGCGTTCAGCTACTAGATACCATGCATATATAGGAATAAAAAAAGCAAAAAATGTGCTCAAAAATCCTTTAGCAATAATAATACCTGCCAACCAAGCAATTATTGCAATTAATTCACCTAATCCCCGCATATTATTGTCTTTCAATATAAAATGTCCAAGATTATTGCTAGTGCATATAATATTAACCACACCATTAGCATGGTTAGAATAATGTTAATAAGTGTTGAGGTTATTTTACTCACCAGTTTCTGTATTTTATTAAACACCATATTATACTCCGGTGGTAACTGTCAGACTGGATCGCAGCTTAATCCTTTGTTATCTAGGGTATACACCACACGTTTGATATCAAACTCTGCAATAGCTCGAGCACAACCTTCACATGGACAGCTCATACCCTGTACCAGTCCTGTGTCAGTGCCACTGATCTGTTTGATACGAACTACATACAATGTGCTGCGACTTAGCTCACGCAAGCTAATGCTTTTGAGACTGTTTTTAATGGCATCAACTTCGCTGTGAAGAAAAATGGCATCTCGATTTTTGCCATAGCGCGCCTGGAACGGATGACTTTTGAGACTATTAAAACCAAACCCTGCAGCAGCTCCTCGATACACAACCGCACTGGCATGTCGGCTGCGATGGCTCCGGTCGTTGCGTGGAAGATCTCTAACCATTTTCAGCAAGAGATCAACCCACTCCTGATCAGTTCGCATTTGTGTATAAAACCCTTTTTGCAGTTTATCCTAGTGGATAATAGCATAAGTATACTCTAAGTCAACCTATTTTGAGCCATTATTCTAGCTGAATTCCTGTTCCAACACGCGGATTTTACCATCAATATAGGCAGCAATTGCCGGAGCAGTTTCTGCGAGACGACTAAGTCCAGTGCCCAAACCGTCTGTGGGAATAACCACAGTATACCCATCGCGTAAAACTTCAATCAGATGATTAAATGCACCTTCTAGCATCCAATGAACTACACTGTCCCTAGTGAAATCTGCATCTTCAAAGAACGCCGACGATTCGTTGCTGGGATACCATTTAGTTGGAATACCAAATGCATTAGGTTCGCCTCGCATGGCTGCGGCCTGACCACCTCTGCCTGATCTCAACATGTTATCGCCAAATACGTACAAACAATCTCGATTGGCCTTGAGATCTTCTCTAGTAATCCACTTTTGACGAATAACTGGCACTGGCTGATCCTTTTTTACAGAAACATTATGCAGCTTGATCAATCTTGTCTACATATTCGTAGGCAGTTTCGCGCAAAGCAATCTTGATCAGATCTCGGTAAAACATCATTGTATCCGCATAATCTCGAAGAGCTGATAGTTCAATTTCAGCAGCACGATCAGTGCTATTGGCTTTGTGCGCAGCCCGAAGACGCTGTTTATTCCGGCGAATACTAACGGTTAACACTGCATATCGATCACGCCATTGCCGACGACGCTGAAGTGCTTTAGAGTGTGCTCGCCTAACCTCTTCGCTAACTGGAACAAGGTTAATTTTTTTATTGTTACCGGTCATTATATTCAATCCTTGTGTTGTGTGTAAGTTGCTTGTTATAGTAGCACATTATGATTAGTTGTAAACAATAAAAACCACTAAAACCATTAAAAACCACTAAAAATAGGCATTTTTCTATGGTTTTTAGTGGTTTTTAGGTGAAATTTACCTCAAGCAGTTGTCCAAAAGTAATCTAAGGATGACCGCACTTTTGTTACAGATAAATTTTAAACCATAGTTCCTATCCAATTTAATGTCGCTGCAACTGTAAATGATACTGCAACTGCGTATACAACGGCACGTTGCCAAAATGTCTGTTTTGGTATTAGGCGTTGAGTTTTTTGAATAACAGCAGCATTTTGAGCCTCTCGCCGCTGCGCTTTTTTTCTAGCATTTGCAGCTTCTTTAATACCACGTTTGTCAATGGAAAATGTTTTGGCCAACAGTGCAAACTCTTCAACTGGCATAGCGCCTCTTGCAGAATTGCAACGATAACATGCAGCGGCAAGATTCCACACGCTGTTTGGACCACCTTGGCTTGCTGGCACGAGGTGTTCAATTGTAGCAGAGTTTTGATAACCATGTTCTCTACGAAGTCCGCATTTGCACCAATAGCACCGCCACTGATATCGATCAGCAACTTTTATGCGTTTGGTTTTTTTGATTTTCTTTGAGGTTGGGTTAGACAACTGTTGTGTCAGTACCTGCTGTGAGGTAAGGGCGTCTTGGCTACTAACAGTGCCCATATCAAGTGTGATCCTGCAAGATATTAGCAATTTTATAGTTAATACCCACAATATTCTCCATACTCGTGTAGCAGCAGTTTAGCATAATTACTGCAAGTGTCAACGGAGAATATAAGGATATCTTTGAGGTATAAATTAGCAGTTAATTAAAATTATTATTTTAAATTTCAATAGGTTATTAAAAGTATTTCCTCTCGGTATTATCAACGGCAATATTGTTCATAAACTGGTTGACCATAATAGTCAGTACCTACCCATTGATTCCAGCAAAGTGGTTCATAATGATAGTATTCTACTTCTCGTCCAATTACATACCCACCTGCACCGCCCACTGCTGCTCCGGCAACAAACGGTGCACAGCCGCCTAACATACCCAAAAGCGCCAGCAGGCTAATTAAATGTAGATTATACATTTGGTTTAATGTTTTGATGCGGTTCACTGGCACACAGTTTGATACACTGGACGGTTCCACGGATCATAATATGCAAACTCCTGCCAGCAATTTTGCGGAGCAACATACATTGGCTGCGGCGGCGCAACATACATTGGCTGCGGCGGCGCAACATACATTGGTCGCGGCGAGACCAACACTCCGCCGAGAACTCCGCCAACTATAGCTCCTCCAACAAATGGAGCCACCCATCCACCACCGCCACGATAATATCCGTTGCGATTATAATATTGAGCGTGCGCTGGTGTAGCAGATAGCAATCCAACGGTAATTAGGCCTAAAATAATCTTCTTCATAACAGTCCCCTGTATATATTTTTTAAATTGTAGTAGCGTGTTGTTAGTTGTTGATCGCGTTTATTTACTTGCTAAACATGTTATGAAGATGTTGACGTTGAAAACTTATCAAACAGCATCACTACCTGTCTCGCCTGTTCGTATCCGTATTGCATTGTCAATAGATGAAACAAAAATTTTACCGTCACCTATACGTCCAGTGCGTGCAGCATATGCAATAGTATCAACTACTGTATCGACCAGTTCGTCGTCTATTACTATTTCAAGCTTAATTTTTGGCAAGAAGTCTACTACGTATTCTGCGCCACGATAGAGCTCTGTATGTCCTTTTTGTCTGCCAAAACCTTTTACCTCGCTAGCAGTTATTCCGCGTATGCCAATCGTCTGCAACGCTTCTTTAACTTCGTTTAATTTAAATGGTTTTATTATGGCTTCAATTTTTTTCACAGCAAACCTTATGTCAAATATCAGCCTGTACACATATGACTGGTCATATATTTTGGATTAAAGCATGATACCGTGTTGTCATGTCCACTAGCTGCCCAAAGTAGAAGTGCTAATATTGCAACTACAATAAATCCAATTACGCTGGTAAAAGCCCAGCGTACCAATGCACCGATACACACCAGCATAACGGCTGCCAGACCAAGCGTTTTAGCAATCTCAACGTTCTTTTTATCCATATCAAACCTCTGTCATTTTATACTATAAATCAATAATAGCTGTTATCTTAAGTCTGTCAACCTTTTAAGGTGCGTTTGATTTAAAATTGTATGTTAACAGGCACGCCGCCCCATTCATCAACAAGTAGTTTGGAAAAAAATCCATCTACCATGTTTATTATGAACACAGACATTATAAACGCTATCGGCTAGTCTAACTGAACCATATGCAGGTTGTAGATCTAAATAGTTTTGTAATTTATAAGCGCTGTCAGTAGTTGGTATCATGTTTGATCTCCTTCTATATTAATTGTGTGCCGGAAGCCTTGCTATTACAGTTCGGTAGCGAACAAGGGTTTCAAATGGTTTGCCAAACCTAAAGCCCTTATGGTTATTATTTCAAACCTGCGCATTGTCCCGGCTCCCTCAGAGGTGTGTGGGTAAGACTCTACTCGTCCTCATAGGGTGGCGCGTTATTCCTGACCTACTTTCCAAGAACTACTAGCGATCCAATATTTTTCATTTGGAAACTAGTTTTCTGTTCTGAGATTCTAGGCACGTTATTCCACCCTGGGACTTTCCATGTACGGCGACACCTTTTCTACGCTGGAGTTTTCAGCACACAATTTCTTTTTACTTGAGAGTGACTGGTGCTGGCATGGTCATGACCAGCGGGATCGATCCGCCGGTGCCACCACCCATGTTCATCACAGTGGTTGGGACCGAACCGTTCCAGCGAGCCTGGGCACCAATGCGTAGGCTCTCCAGGTACTTGTCCGCACCACCGGTGGCGTCCACCACTGCCTTCAACCGAGCCCCTTCACCATGACCCACAGCCTCCAGGGCAGTTCGCTCAGCCTCGGCCTGTACCGTTCGAGCCTGAGCCGCAGCCCGAGCCGAAATTTCGACCTGCCGTGCTTCCGATTCGGCTCGAGTTACCTGAGCAGTGGCTGCCGCTCGAGCAGCGATCTCGACCTGCTGGGCTTCGGCCGTGCTCTTGGCTACCAAGGCGTTGGCTGCACCACGAGCATTGGCCTCAACTACCTTGGCCTGACCATCTGCTGCAATGACCTGCTGCTGCCACTGGTACTGGATCACCATCTTCTTGTTTTCTTCGGCCACCGCAGCGTTCTTGGCCTGCACTGCTAGATCGTTGCTGGCCATAAAGCTCTGGCTGTAGCCAATGCCCGGAATCTGCAGGCTCTCCATGTCAATGCCAAACAGTTCGGCAGTGGCTTCCTTGACATGCTGGGTGATCTCGGCCTGGATGGCCTCACGATTGGCAGAGATGGTCACTGTATTCTTGCTGGCGATGATGCGAGCAGCACGGTCACGCACCACAGCGCCGATCTGCGATGAGATGTCCGCTGAGCCTACGCCACCGGTCTGGTACATGAGCCGGAACACGCTGGCATCAGGAATCTTGTAGATGATGTTGATTTCCAGTATCACTGGCTGGTTGTCGATGGTGTTGACTGAGAACGGGTCAACGTGCAGCTTCTGCTGGCTGACCACAATCCGATCCACCGAGCTCACGAACGGAGCTTTGAAGTGCAGACCCGGACCCAGGGGAACAGTGGTCGTCACTGTGCCAAGGGTTCGAACGCCGGCCCGTTCATTGGGGTCAACTGTGAAATAGGTGCCTAGCACAGTGGACAATGCCACTACAGCCACGCCAGCGTAGAGCAGCTTGCGACCTGGGTTGGAGATCTTGACGTCTTCTAGCTTCATATACATATTTCCTTGTTGTTTAGGTAGCTAATGTTTACATACTACTAGGTTTAGAATAGGTGTCAATCTATAATCGAATGGTATGATAGAATAAATACGTTACATTATTTTAATAGGTAGTATTTCATATGAGAGCCTTTGAATTTATAACTGAAACTGATCTAAACGAGGGTCCAGAATTATCATCAACTGTGAAAAGTATTGCTGCGACCATAGGCAATTCAATTACGCAAGTGTATGATAAACTTGAAGATATGGCTATTAATTTTCATGCCAATCATGGAGATCTAAAAGGTTTCAATATGGTAGCAGCAGGAGCAGCTAGTCGTTGGTTGCACGCACATTATTTTAATGGTATTGATAGCGAACTTCATCATTTGGTACAACAGGCACAACGTACAGCACCTGTCCAAACTATGGCCCTCCGTGATTGGTTACGAACAAGTGAAACTAGTTTTAGCGCTATATCTAGGCAATTGCCTAGATTACTTGCAGATATAGCCGACCGTATTGGGGCTAAATCTTTGAAACATAATGCAGACGCGTGGACAAAAAATCGTAATGATTATTTGAATTTGTTACGTGATCTTGAATCCAAAAGTGTCAATACAAAAAAAATTAGTAAAAAAACAAAACCTATAGAGGAACCTGCGCAACAAACAAAGCAGATAAAAAGTGAGTTACCGGGGCAGCAAGCTAGTCAAGCTGAAATGTTAGTAAGTGCTATTTTGCGAGAATTACCGTCAGCCATTGCAGGCGATATTCGTACAGCTATAGCTAAAGAGCCAAATAAGATTTTTGCATTGCAACGCGAATTAGACAAACGAAATATTAAAATTTAATTTGATTTAGACAAATATCAACTTAATATAATTTGGATACAAAAATATATGTATATCTAAATACCATTGTTTCAGTACAGCCATACATCTACCATAATAGGACCGCTAGGTATTCCGCACAGCATTTGTGCTCTCTATTGACAGTTTTCGCACCAAACATATTTTTCAGTTATAATTTCCATAATTTAACCCCAAGCCAATAAAAACATCACAGCATCGCCTTGGTCAATAAACAAGAGTGTGTCGTCTAAATACCAAATCCATTTACGGTATCGACCAGCCTTGCCAAATGCTTGTTCACACCATTTAACAATCTCTTCTCGTTGGTCTTTTGTTGGAATAATTGAAAGGTGTGTATCCCATTTCCATCTATAATCGTTATTGGGTGAGATAGTGATAGTTGTTTGTGTCATCCCCAAACCATTTTGAAATGCACTAATGCTTCCTTAGTAGGAAATGAAAAATTTCCTCGCCTAGTCATTTGTCCACCCAACAATTCAATTTCAGCTGATATTGCTTTCCATCTGTTTAACAGTTGAACATCAATACCCATCCATGCAGGTTGGCCTTGATATTGTAGACTATAGGCCCATAAATTTTGTAACTCTTTTGAGCCGTTGGCAAATATACGATAATTAAATTTTTGTCCAGCAGAATTGTTCCGTGACAAATATCCTTGCCACGGAACAATACGTGCTGTTGAGTCTGATGTTTGCATCAATTTTTCTCAGCTATGCAAGAATAGACCTAACGACCTCACTGGCCATCTTGCCATCATACTGGCCAGTATAGCTTTTTTTAAGTTCTGCCATTACAGCTCCCATAGCCTTAGGACCTTCAAGCTTCATCTCATGCACAATAGAATGCACAACTGCATCTAGTGCAGTGCGATCCATCTGTTGCGGCATGTAACGATTTAGAATATCAATCTCAACGGTTTGAGCTGTAGTGTCCTGTTGACGTTCAAGCAATAACCGTCGTGTCTCTTCTGCATTTGCAACAAACTTCTTAACCATATCCAATCAATCAAAAGCAGGATTATTAGCTCGTTCGCGAATTTCTGCAAACGTCCAATCCTTTAGCAGCTTACCATTCTCAAACACAGGAGTGAGAACATTGGACCAATCGTAACCGCTGTGAATAGGAAGTGTCTCCCACTTACCGCGTTCGCGAGTAAGGACAAACTGTCCGGCCTTGCTCTTCTTACCTGGATCGGTAATTGGATCCTTGAACACATCTCTCCATTCGCCGTCTACCTTGCCTGAACTTGCCTTCATAGCAAAGCGGAATGTGTCGCGATCCACTTTCTGTAGCAGCCCGCCGCCTTGTCCAAATGCCAAATTCTCTGCACTAAATCCTCGTGCAAGCAGATTATTCAAGATCGTTGGAATGGTGTCAACAGTGATACCATCTCCTTGAATAACACGGACGCTGGGTGATAGTACCTTGAACCCTTTGCTGTTAACTGTGTATCCGTACTTCTTGCTCAGCATTTCAACGATGTCAACTGGAACAGTAGTAGGATCGCCACTATCTGGTCGAACTACCAAGGTTCCGCCGCTTGATTCGACATGGTTCTTCAGGTTAGTCCCCCAGATATTATCTACTGCATTCCAGATGTCATAAGTATCACTGACACAAGCAAAGATACCACCTTTCTTACCAAATTTGTCAACCATGTTCTTCATGGCGGCTTGTTCGCCGTCCTTGCCCCACATGCAAATCACACTATGCTCGCTAGCAGGAATACTGAATCCAGCCATCCTCTCATGATAGGCACGTCGAACTGCGAGACATGCTACCGCAGTATCTGTGCCCATGAAGTTCACCAGATGTGCTGCTCCTCCAATGGCTGCGCTTTCGACGCTGCTGACTCCTCTGAATCCAAAATCGTGCATACGAAATGCAATCTCATTCTCGGGATTGTCGCAGCTGGTGTCGAGGGCTGAACCAATTGCCAGCTTGCATCTCCAGCTATTGGTAGCAACCGTTGTGGGATACCAAATAGCCTGTAGAAGAATGGTTTCAAGCCAAGTAGTCAACCAATAACACTTGGGATCTGTATTGACGATTGTAGCAAGGACATTGTGAAGAGGGATTAGATGACCTTCAGGCACTGCCATAATCTTGATGGGTAGCAGGCCATTATGTTCGCGGAGAATGTGATCCCAGTTCTCTCGGCAAAATGGTTCACCATGTGCAGACCAAAAATCTTCGGCTTCGTCAATATCTTCCTTGGTAATCGGACGAAGAAGATAGTTCTTGATGAACATCTGAAGCCCAAAGAATAGGGCATGACTCGACGGCCCACCTCGAGACTCGATGTAGCTATAGACATATTCTGTCTTTGGGGGATACATCTGCGACATCGGTACTTTGTAGCTGTCGCACAAGATAAGAAGGTTATTATAAATTGGTATATTACTCATGATGCAAAACTCCTTTGCGTGATATGGGCCTTGGTCTATCCTTGGCCTGTGTGTTTATACTGCATAATAGCGCAGTTGCAGCGTCTGTCAATTTTTCTTTGATCGAATCCATGCAGCAATATCAGTAGGACGAACTGATACTGCCCAGTAGTACTCGTCAAATGGTCCGTCATACACTTTGCGAATCTTGCCAACCATTTCTAGAAGTGCAGTTTCAAATCCGCGCACCTTAACATGGCTTCGCCCAACAGTGTATTGGTAATCTTTGTCGTCGACGGTAATGGTTCTGTATGCCATATCAAACTACCTCAAGTTCTGTTGGTGCATGCACAACTGGCAGTCCGTTTCCAATTGATGGATTGGCTTTATCAGAATTATCAGTAAACCAACGCTGCACGAAATGTAATTGTCCACATCCACCGCCAATTGTATCCTGCCCTGCTGGATCAAACACTCGCACATCATATCCGCGTTCGACCAGTTTTGCTGCAAAGTTTACAGCTAAATCTCGTTGATGTTGATTGGACGCTGGCATACCATCATTGCGTTCACAAATCACCGAGACCGTTGCACAAAAGATTGCTGGATCATACAAGGCTAGCAATCTGCCAGCATCTTCATCACTAGAGTTTGCATCATGAGCACAGTAGTTAAAGAATGGCTTGCGACCTGTTGAATAATACCAAACACGTCCATGTTCTGCAATCTGTTCAAGCGTCAGTTTCTTCTTGAACGGAACAAGGAGATTGCGTGCGTCATTAGTGCTTTCATGCACAGAGAATTGCAATCCGATCTTTTTAATTTCTTGAGAAACGATTGCTAAATCTCTCATACTTTCATATCCAATATCTGGTGCTGACGTTGAAATCAACAGAGCGGCATTGGGATATAACACATGAAGTTCATGCATCGCAGGGATGAGATTTTTAAGGTTAAGTAGCGGCTCTCCCATACTCATAAACATCACCTGTAAACGTTGCATATCAGCTGCGTTGACACTAGTTTGTTCAATAAGATATGTAACCTGCGATACGATTTCTGCTGCTGTTAGTGACCGCACAAAATAGTCACCGGCGCCACAAAAACGACAACCAACTGGACAACCACTTTGAGACGAGCAACAGATAACTGTTCGATCCTCATAAGTTGGGTACCGGTAGAGAACTGCTTCTGCCACAGCATCCTGTGTAGTAAATACAAACTTTGCTACGTTTTGTTCAGCGTCGTCAATACGCTTAGTATTTTCCCACATTTATTTAGACCTCTGCAATCATGCTCGGACGGATATTGAAATAATTTTGAGAAGATATGACTAGCGATACTAGATTAATTATCATAACAAGACTCCCTTGTTGGTTATGTGTTTGGTTTGGTCTATCCCTACCAATATCTATTTATAGCATGCGTGAGCATATAAGTCAATTATATATCCCAAGGTAATTCTTCCCAAACTTGATTCTCCACATGCTCCCACACTTGAATCCAAATTTGATCTTGGGATTGAATTCTGACGTTGATGCGAACTTGTTCAGAGATCGTGCCATGACCTTTAATATAAATTTGATTCCAGAGTGCAATTTGGAGTTGATGTTTGACTTGGCTTCTCACCATTTCAAATCATCCTCCATCTGGGCTTGAACGTGGCTAATGGGTGGGCCGATGGTTTGATTTGATAATACTTTCTCCCAGAGTTCATGGTGGATTCGTTCATGTATTTCACACAAGACCAGGCCGATACCTCTACGGATAAACGTTCTTACCATGTCAACTCCTCTAACTGAAGCCAGGTCTGTGTAAACAATTGGCCCTGAATCGTTGGTTTAACCATGTCCCAAATTTTGTTCACTGCGTCATACCGATCGTTGGCATACACTCTGGCCCAGACTCGGTCACGGACCTCCTCTCGAACTCTATCTCGAATATCGTTTTTTACCATTGCAGCTCATCCTGTAATTGACTTTGGACCTGGAATCGAACTTGACTCCGGATTTGATCCCGGATTTGAGCCCAAATTTGACCCTGTATTTGAAGATAGGTTTGACTACAGATTTGAATCTGGACTTGGTCCCATATTTGAATCCGGACTTGATCCCAGACTTGAGTTCGAACTTGATCTTTTACCATTGCAAATCCTCATGAATGGTTTCACAGATTTGATCACCGACTCGATTCCAAACTTGTTCACAAACGTTATCCCAAACTTGATCACCGACTCGATCCCAAACTTGATCTTGGACTCGAACTAGGAATTGATCTCGAACTTGACACAGCACTTGATCCTGTACTTGACGACGAATTTGAAGTTTCACCATTTTAGT
>Ga0208622_1000436_pt1 | contig 17136 bp, 20 predicted proteins | sample CryBogCBH12Jul09_FD_184621 | JGI IMG/M metagenome (GOLD analysis project Ga0208622, IMG submission 184621) | Freshwater microbial communities from Crystal Bog, Wisconsin, USA - CBH12Jul09 (SPAdes) | ecosystem: Environmental > Aquatic > Freshwater > Lake | place: Crystal Bog, Wisconsin, USA... | reverse complement strand
CACAAATAGAGGTAAACATGCAAGACAAGATTCCAGTTGACGCGAAGGACATCCAAATCGGTGACGAAGTCACCCTGACTGGTGTCATCACTGGTGTCTACCAGACTCGTATTAACAATGAGCAGTTCACTGTCCGGTTTAACGCCTGTGAGTCTAATGCTCTTGATAATGTCGTTTTCTCATCTGTTCTTAGCCATCCGAGCGCCATCATCACCCGTAAATCGCCACCCCTACAGGTGGATGACAGGGTTCGATCAATACACCCAGCTTTGGGCCATTATGAATATAAGATTCTGGCGATCAGTGAAAATCGGGCCTGGGTTCGGAGACAGCATGACCATTCTCGATTGGACCCGTATGATTATTCCGTCCATAAATTGGACACCCTCGAGCGAATTGAGGGCTAAATAAACTTGACTTTTACTGAATTTTCGTATACCCTACCCCTATGCGCCCCTGGTAAATACCCTATAGGGGATTCAACCAACCCACCAAACATGAAAGGGACATCATCATGTCCGCTCTGAAAGAAGTCGCCGCCAAAGCCGCCGACACCATCGCCGCCGTCAGGTCAAACAGAGGAATTGATCTGATCTCTATTGCGGCGAGAGCTTGTAGTTAAATGTGAAGCTCTTCCCAGTATGGTACTGGCCGATTCGGCTGCGGAGCCTTTCACTACTGCCAAGTGTTACGCAGTCAGGAAGGTCCGGCCGTAGACCGATAGCTTGACAAATTAGAATTTTGTGCTAAACTGTTCAGACAAGGGGCCAAATATAGCTATGCTATTCGTTCTGTTTTTCATAGTCCTGCTAGTCTTCTTCCTGTGAGTAACCTAGGCCTTGCAATTGCTAGGGCCAAGGGCAATACAATCCAAGGTCTCCCAAGAATGGCCTCCGTCTTAAGTGATGGTAGGTCATTTTTTATTGGTTTGAATTCCAGAAAGACGCACCCTCTTCAGAAACGGTTTACAACACACCCTGAGAGGATTTGCACGCACGCAGAGATTGCAGCAATCGCCTTGGCTACAAAGACGGTTGGTGACGATCTATCATCATTTCTTTTGAGCGTGGCAAGAGTACAGCGTAACGGGACAATCGGATTGGCCCAACCATGCCCTGGATGTATGAGGGCAATCAAGCACTTCAAAATCAAACATGTAGAATGGACATAGATTATGTACAGATACGGGTTCGAACTCGAAGGGTTCTACAGGAATCCTCAGACCGGACAGATCACTGCCCCAACGCCAGCGTACCACACCGACGGATTCCCCGGATTAGTGGAATTTAGGACGGTTGGCCACAGCACACTATCAGACGCTTTTGGAAAATTAATCGTCGGAATGACGATGGGAGGTTACGAGAATTTCGTTTACTCTCAGTGTTCACACACGTTTACGGCGCTTGAGAAGCGGTTAATCCGTAAAAGACCCGGGTATAGTAAGCCAGAAATAGATATTCAAAATATTTATGATAAAAATCCGAGGCCGCTAGGAAATAAGACTATAGCATCTTTACAAATAAATATCTCCAACTTGATCAGTTCTGCATACAGAGACAAGAATGGTATTGAGCATCCGGACCAGTTCTCTCTTCTAGACGTGGCCAGGATTGTTAAAAATCTGGATAAAGCTTTCAAGGAGGAGATTAAGGAAGCTGCGCGACAACCTGGTGAGTATGCTATCAAAGAGCATCGGTTAGAATACCGGAGTTTGCCGAATACGGTGATGCCGTCAAAGTTCGAAGATATCAAATGTTTTTTGACTAAAATCCGAGATGCTGTCGAAGATTAGATTGTAATCAACCCTAAATCAAACATGTAGAATGGGCATAAAAAACATGGCGAGATTTGTAAGAAATTTGAAGGTTCGGACTGAGTCCTTCGACTGCTGCGGCTCAGCCTCCGTTTCACATTGGTACGGAGATGGGCCCAACCTCGAAATCCTCAATGACAAGGAGGGTATCGACAAGCTTATGGTTGTTGAAGGCGTCCTGATGCGGGACAGACGGAATCTAGCCTTGGCGGTCATTACCGCAGACCAAGCGCAAGAATGGTCAAAGTATTTGGCCATGCGGGGCTGGCAAAAGGTTGGGCCGTCGGTGGTGAATAGAAAGACTAACAATCAGCTTGAAACTTGGATGCTGGATATGGTCAATCGCAAGATTGAAAAAACTCCGGAACCTCTCGCGCCCCCTGTAAATGGTTTCAATGGGGCTGGCGTTCGACTGGATCGCAGAGATGAGCCCAGATCGTATGGTGTTGGACCGAGGTCGACTGTAGTTGAGGGCACGAATTCTCTTGTCAAAGAGTACTTCATGGACGCCAACAACCATCGCGTAAACTTCGTCGATCTTCCAGTCTTCAATCGTGGCCCTCTCCGGGATCATGAGCTGAATTTTTATTCAATCCGTCTTAATGACGGTGGCGGCTCATACTCATGGCTCCAAGGCGGGACTCATCGTTTTGTAACCCCTCTTGTAGTCCCCAATGACGTTGAGGTCATTGATGAAGAGGATGAAGATATTTGAGTAATTTGTTTAAAAAAGCACAAAGACTTGAGGAAATCAGGCTTGAGAAGCGTGTACAACATTTGACTGCGCAACGCGCAAAGCTTTTGAAGGACTTGAAAAATGCCCAGCAGCAATCGCCACAACAACTTCAAGAATAAGTCATGCTACTATGAATGGAGGGCTCATTGGCGTTACAGCTATAAGCGTCTCTCCAATCAGATCAGCTCTTTGAAGGATCGCATTCGTTACGGCACCAATCCTAAGGTCTTCCAGGGGGCCTTAGCCTCTCTTCGCTGTGAGGCCCATTCGATGATGATCGCTCGTGAAGCCGTCACGGAACAATACAAGCGTACAAAGGTATAAAAAATATGACAACAGGTGTTGAACGTGCAGCGGAACGACTAAAAGTCCTCAAGGAGTGGCAGGAAAAGACTTATCGTACGGACGATAACCCTAATCTGGGTAAATTCCCTAGGAATCTTCGTCGTCGCATTGAACGTACCAGAGCTAAACTCCACGCCATTGAACAGGCTAAGACTGCCCTACGCAATCGCAGACTCAAGAGAAGGCCTCTATAAACCATGGATCATCTACACGGTATCTCAAACTTTGTCTTCACCTACGGTACGCTCCGAAAAGGGCAGTCGGCTTACAACCGTTTTGGTCTGGATAAGGCTCTTAACTTTGTCAAGTCCACAACCATCCCCGGCTTGATGTACACCATGGGCTCGTACCCCGGCATCAAACTGCTTCCGAATACAAAGAACACGCCTCTGATTCATGGAGACCTCTTTGAAATTACAGATGAGTACATCGTACGTCGTCTTGATGGTTATGAAGGTTGTGACGAGCGAAACAGCGATGACGGTCTTTACCGTCGTGTTTTGGCCATGACGACTGATGGCATTGAGACCTGGATTTATGAAATCAATGGCCCACAGGATGAGAGGCGTCTTATCAAGTCTGGGAATTGGCTGGAGGAGGGTAATCGTAGGTATGCAGGATAAGAACATTCAAAAGGCTAGGTCGGCCCTGATAGCTCTGAGACCGAAGGCTCAATTTGTCGCCTCTTGGGGCTGCATCAGCGACAAGGGCCTTGTGGTGCAGTACAACCCAGATCAGGCTTGCCACGCTCCATGTGCGAATAGCTGCACACAAGCTAATGCACAAGTCCTCTATACAATCTGTACCGGAAAGACCGGCCTAAAACAGGTCCCTGAGGACGTCCAAGAGCGCTACTTCGCGTGGCTGTGTTCTGAGGATTCTCCGTGGGCTGCTTGCCTTAATAATGGCCTGAACACTGACCCTAAGTTCGTTGCTGAGTATGGACTTCTGATTATTGACCTTGACAAACATCCAAGGAACCTAGTCGGTGGGGCTCTTACGGCGTCAAGAGCCTGCTTTGAGCATCCGAAGCACGTCATGATGTGGGATAAATTGGTCAAGGACGGTCTGGAACCTAGGTGGGCTTTCTTTTTGTCCGGGTACGTTACTGAGAATCGACCCGGTCACGTAACCTTCGGCATGGTTGGGAATCAAAACCATTGGCCCCTCCATCCTTGGGCTGCGTCTGAACTGTACATCAAAAACTTCCTGACCCAGAATGTTCAGTTTAGTAAAGTTCCTTTTGTGTCTAAGACTACGTGTTCCAACGGTATCGGGGGTATCTGGGGCCCATACGGAGAGAGGCCTGCGGACGCTTATTACGGACTTCAGGCGTACAGTGAGGCGGATTACTTCAATAACTTCAGAGCTAAAGTTGGGACTCGCTTAGTCAAATATGATGGAGCGTTTTCAGCCGTGCCAGTAGCCCATTACGAAGATTTCCTCAAGTTTGCCAAACAGGAGCAGGAGAGATTGTATGCCAGCTAAACTTCAGTCCATTTACATTCAAGGGCCTGGAGGTGCCCCCTATGAAATCCTCTTTGCTAAGATGGGCATTGGGCGCGCCAAGACCATTGAAGAGGCTGATATGGTCTGCTTTACAGGTGGTGAGGACGTTGACCCAAGCCTCTACGGAGAGAAGCCCCTGAGAGGCACATTCTTCAATGACCTCAGAGACGGCTTTGACTCCAGCGCCTATGCGAGAGCTAAGACAACTTTCAAAGGCGAGACAATTAAACCCTGTATTGGTATTTGTCGCGGGGCTCAGTTTCTCAATGTCATGAATGGCGGGAAGCTTTGGCAGGATGTGGACAGACATGGTACTTCGCATATTCTCTGGGACCCACATTCTCAGAAGGAGTACTTTGTAACCTCCACGCACCATCAACAAATGATTCCCAATGAGTCCGGGGTTCTAGTCGCCTATGCTGGCCTGTCAATGAATAAGGCTGGTCATGGGCATGGATGGTCTGCAAACATGGAGTCCACTGGTCTGAGAGGCACCAAGGCTTATAAGGAGGGCCTAAAAGTCCGTAAGGGCTATCACTCAGTCTGTCCGAGTATTGACGCTGAGGTCGTATGGTATCCAGAGTCTTTAGACCTTTGTTTCCAACCACATCCAGAGTTCCGCCATGCGGAAGAGTGCAGGAACTATTTTATGGAAGTTTTTGATCGTTACCTTGGAGAAGGCAAGATGGAGATGGTGAGTTAGATGTGCGGTATCATTGGAGTTGCGGGTTGGGTCGGGCACAGAGAGAAGCAAGTCTTCACTAATCTGCTCGGCTGGGATATTGTTCGTGGCCATCATGCCACAGGTGTTGCAGCAGTCCGTGCAAAGACTAACGAGGTTCATGTTCTGAAGCGGGCAATGCACGCCTATGATTTCATGGACCTTAAGATGTACGAAGGGACCATTGATAACTCTAGAGTTCTTATTGGGCATAATCGATACGGGACTGTTGGCGGCAATTCACACCGTAACGCCCACCCCTTTGTGTTTGACAAGGTGGTCGGTGTCCACAACGGTACAATCCCGTATCAAGACCGTAAGGTTCTGAAGGACAACGACAAGTTCGATACGGACTCTGAGGCCCTTTACTTTAACATCGATCAGTTTGGTGTTAAGAATGCTCTGAAGGACCTCAAGGGGGCTTGGTCTCTTGTATGGTGGGATCGTGAAGAGCATAAGTTGCGTTTCCTTCGTAACAAGGAGCGCCCAATGTTCTACACCTTCTCAGAGACCAAGAAGGAATTATTCTGGGCGTCTGAGTCCGGGATGCTTCAAGCGGTTCTTGCCAGACACAACGTCAAGCATGGCCCCGTCTACGGCACTCCTGAAGATGTCATGCTGTCCTTTACCATTCCGACGGACAACGCTGTCATTGACAACCCTGAACGCACGGAGGTAAAGGGGGCGCTCCCTTTCGTGTTTCGGGACCATCGCGCGTATCATCAGGAGGGGTGGGACGAGTTCGAGGAGTTCCCGAGGCGAGGGCATCACAACAGAGAGCCGTTACCCAACGTTGGCACAGGGGACAGGAGATACCTAGCGGATACGCGGTCAACGGCGCAGGGCAGCTCATCTCTGTCAACTCCCTTAGCCGTAAGGCCCTCCGAAAAGCTCAAAGACGAGGTCTTGTCGGAAATACAAAAACCGGCACCGGGGGCGATGTCTGAGCTCGCGGAGGCCGTAAAGGAACGGCTTGAGAAGGATGCAAGTCAGAGTGAAATCCCTTTTACGCCAGGACACGTTTCAGAGTCCAAGTCAAAAGGTGAGATTGTAGAGTTTACAGGACAAACTTCACGTCTTGTGAAGGGGTACGGTGGATTCTACATCGCAAAGGTTGAGTTCGACAAGGCGACTAAGAATGGCTGTGCTTACTGTGAAAAGAACGTACAGTTTTCAGACATCATGCACAATAAGTACGCCGTCCATTGGCTGAAGCATGACGCATTCTTGTGTACTGAGTGTTATGATGACTCGGACATCCGTGCGTACCTATCCGAGATGAACGTTGATATTCCTTCAAAAGCAAAGATGAATTAGAAACACATGGTAAAGATTCTTATCGGTGCTGACCCGGAACTCTTCCTTCGTAATCCGAATGACAATAAGTTCGTCTCCGGTCACATCTTCAACCTCGGCGATAAAAAGGCTCCGACGCCAGTGCCATTCGGGGCGGTTCAGAATGACGGTTGTGCAGTAGAATTCAACATTAACCCGGCCCACACCGTTCAAGAGTTCGTCCACAATACGCAGAAGGTCCTTGAGACTCTGCGTCACATGACTCCAGGATACAATCTGTGTCTTGAGCCTGTGGCGGACTTTGACTTAGCCTACTTTGAAAAGGAGGTCCCGGAGGACAACAAGAAACTTGGCTGCGACCCTGACTATAACGCTTGGACGGGTATGGCCAATGATCCGCCGGATAATACGCAGCCAATGCGGACGGCTTCAGGGCACATTCACATTGGTTGGACTGAAGGGGCTGATGTACAGGACGCCCAACACTTCAACAACTGTTGCGCCATGGCCAAGCAAATGGACTATTATCTAGGTATTCATTCACTTCGATGGGACCCGGACAATCGTCGTCGCTCCATGTACGGTCAAGCTGGGGCATTCAGGCCTAAATCATACGGATGTGAATATCGTGTCCTTTCAAATCGCTGGCTTTCTTCTGAGCCTCTTATGCGCTGGGTCTACCATAGCGCTGTCCGTGGTGCTGGTCATCTCATTGAGGAGGGGCAAGTTGCAGCGGATATGTATGGGGCTCTGGCACAGGATATCATCAACAACAATATCGTTGATTGGCCTGAGCAACATAATCTTAACATCCCTGTCCCTGTCCCTCCTGGGCTTAATAAAGTGGCGTAAGGAGTTTATAATGTACGACACAGTAGAAGAGGCCCGCATGCGTCTCTCTGGGACTGTAATCTTTTACAGAGGCGAGCCCAGATACGTCAGAGATTGCAGCGGCGGTGTTGGCGGAGAAATTATGGTCCATATTGACCAGCTACCCAACATGAATGGTGGTATCGTTGCCAGTCTCAGAGACCCGGAGATTAACATTCGGGAGTTCCGTCAATCCGTCGGATATATGAATAATACGTCCGTCGATGGTGGTAGGACATACAAGGCACATTACGTTATGCGTATGCCCATTCGAGGCGACGGTTACAAGCAAGGTCTGCATAGCTCTAATCTTGTCTTTCCCCGTGTCAATGGCAACAGGCAACGCTGGGATAACGCTCTTATGTCCCCCGCGTTCAAGGACATGCTTCTTGGTATTTATCCGTCACTGGATGAGTGCAAGTCAATCCTTGACAATGACCCACGGCACGAGTCAGTAGCCTTTACAAGGGCATTTGCTCTGGCCAAGGATCATGACCTAGGGTTCTATATTCTGTACTACAAGGGTCGGAGAGTCGCATCTGGTGATGTTGACGCCCTCGTTCTTCCGTCCCATCACTGGTATCTTAACGAGGTTCTACAAGGAAGTGGGATTAGAGTGCGATAATGGCAAGATCAGGTAACAAGACTTATAATTACAACGCCACAGTACGGGATCAGTTTGCTCGTCACGAAAATCAATCCGGTGAGATTGGTATTGAGATTGAGTGTGAGGGTACACATCTTCCCGCTGCAAAGGACATCAGTGAATATTGGACTATCCATGCTGATGGGTCCCTTCGCGGTGAAAGTGCTGAGTACGTCATGACTAAGCCGGTCAACAGAAAGAATGTCTGGCCCGCTCTGGAGTACCTTGAGAAGCTCTTTGCAGAGTGCAAGACGAAGCTTAAGGAATCCTACAGAACTTCTGTGCATGTGCATGTCAACATGCAGAAAATTCCAATTCGTCAGATTTTCAATGTAATCCTGATGTACGGCATCGTTGAGGACATTCTGACTGAGTACGCGGGTGTTACGCGAGTTGGTAATCTATTTTGTCTTCGCATGTCCGATGCGGAATTTATGCTGCAAGAGTTGCGTCAGGCGGCTGAGAGGGACAGCTACCAAGCATTGAACTCCAACGGCCTGCGTTATGCAGGGTGCAACATCAAGTCCCTATTCGACCACAACTCGCTGGAGTTCCGAGCGTTCAGGGGCACTTCTGACATGAAGCTCATCAGTGAGTGGATCGACATCATTCTGAACATTAAGGATTCAGCCCTGACGTACCAGAACCCCTCTGAGATGCTTCAGAACTTCTCCAACCTTGGCCCTGAAGGCTTCATCAATAAGAATTTCAGCCCCACACTTCGTCGAGTAATTGAGTCCGCTCCGCAATGGCGTGATAAGATTACGACTGGTGTCCGTCTTGTTCAGGATGTGGCCTATGCCAATGACTGGGCACCCACTCCTGAAAAGTCCAGCACTGAGAAACGCGAACTCAAGATGGCCTACTATGAGCTCAATAACATCGATCTTGCACAGCTTCTCAATGCTGTACCTGATGAGGTTCTTGCCGCTGGACGTGCTCGTATCAGGGCTCCCGTCGGTGGTTTAGGTATTCGACCGCAGCCGGCACCACAAGACGCATGGCCCGCTCGTGAGGAGGAGGAACTGTGAGGGATGTAAACCTGTACGCATACAATGCCAATTCTGAAGGCGCTGCTGAACTCTGTGAAGCTCTTGGCATCAGGCGCATTAGACATCAAAATTCTAATTACGTGGGTGGCCAAGGTAAGATGGTCATTAACTGGGGATCAAGTAGATTGCCGGACATTGTCCTCAGATCGAGGGTCTTAAACAGACCTAACATTGTGGCTCAGATGTCCAACAAACGTACATTTTTTGAGGCCATGGATGCGACCGATTGCCGCACACCAGAGTGGACTACTGATCGGGGTGTAGCCTTCGGATGGTGGGGTCAGGGAGATATAATTTGTGCAAGAGCAGTCTTAAACGGGCACTCCGGTAATGGGCTTACAATCCATAATGCCGAGGAGAGAGAGATTGTCAATCTCCCAAATGTACCTTTGTACACTAAGTACGTAAAAAAGAAGGCTGAGTACCGGGCTCACTTTGTTGGTGGTCAAGTCATTGACATTCAACGTAAAATCAAGCGCCCTGGCTTCCAAGGTACAGTGAATTGGCATGTCAGAAACCATGACAATGGCTTCATCTACGTCAGAAATGGCGTAAGAGAGGCGTTACCTCAGGACGTTCTAGTCCAGGCGCAGCACTGCATCGCCAACTCAGGTCTTGACTTCGGGGCTGTTGATATTATTTACAATGAGCAGCAGGACCAGGCCTATGTGCTTGAAGTGAATACGGCTCCAGGGCTTACTGGAGAGACTGTAACGAATTACGCGGAAGCTTTCCGCAGACTACTCAACCAATAACAATAAAAAGAAAGTTAAAGATGCGTTGTTACATTTGCGACGGGACTATTGATGACCCCACTATTAACCCTAAGGACGGTAAGGTAAATCCGTGCCGTAAGTGTGAGGCTGTCATTCAAGAATGCCTTGATGGGTTCAGAGACCCAATTCAAATTCTAGGTGATGATGGAGACATGGTCATGTTCACACCGGATGATGAGCCTTTTGACTTGACTTTCGTGCAGTACGATGATAACATGAAGGAGTACTTTTAATGCCTAAAAGGCAGAAGAAGCAATTCGGAGGAACCATCGAAAAGTGGTTCAAGCAGGAGGTCGCCGGTGTTCAGGGTATTACACAGGAGGGGCTTGATGAGCGTTATGGTAAGAACTTGGGGTTCATGGTCAGAGGCTATCTGTACCACGATCCGACCCATAGGTTCGGCCCCGGGCCTCTCAGAACATCCCTAGTCGTAAAGATGGGTAAGACAAAGATTGAGACATTGAACACAATCTATCATTTGGGTGAACCACTTGGTAGAGAACCAAAGTTAGGGGATTTTAGATGAGAAATGGTCCAATACTTTGGGAGGCTATTCTGAGTATGGCCAGACGGGCTGGTGGAGTTAATCCAATTATTGCTGGTGGTGCCATTAGAGATTTCACTCTGCGCCTTGGTGACCCAAAGGACATTGACGTCTTTTTAGGCGGTAACCCAAATGAAGATTTTGAAATGCCTAGGGGCTGGCAACCGATCCCTAGGGATGATAATGTCCATGACGAATACAGAGGTATTGCAGGGCACATCACAGCAATACAAGACTGGAGATATGAGTTCTCTGATCATCCCGTCCAGTTTGTATGGCTTGGTAACCAGGACCCTGTACAGTACGTTAGAGGTTTTGACCTGGGGACCAGCAAATGCTACTATAGAGGTAGCGTAGTTCTTGGTAAGGACTTTCTGAACGATTGGCACCATCAACAGATTACCATTCTTCCAGCGGCATTTGAGAATGGTCATGACCCTGAGCGATCCAGAGCAAGAGCCCAGAGGTTAAGAGCTAGATACCCTAATGGGGCGGCTATTATTGAAAGGCCTCCAGAGCCTCTTGAGCCGAGGCATATTGTAGTGGGTCGTAATGCCGAGTAAATTCTTAAAACATATTCCGTGCCCTAAGTGTGGGTCTTCAGACGGTAATAGTCTGTATGACGACGGGCATACTTGGTGTTTCATATGTCAAAAATCAGGCGGGACAATAACCCGTCAAGAAAAAGGAGAAGACTTGTCAGAGGACTATAATTTTGAAAAATCCATTGGTATTCGTCCTCTCCCCAAGGAGTATGAAGACCTTAAGGACAGAGGAATTTCAGCAGCTACTGCAAAGCGTTTCGGTGTCGGCCAGTCAGAGGGGGAACACGTCTACCCTTACTTTGACAAAGATGGCCAACATGTCGCAAACAAAATTCGACGAGTGTATCCAAAAGGTTTTCGATGGGAAGGTTCCGTCGCAAGTTCAACGCTTTTTGGTCAAAACATCTTCCCCCAAGGTAATGGCGGGGCTATTACAATTGTTGAAGGTGAGTGTTTTAGGGGTGATACCGAGGTCCTAACTGAATCCGGGTGGATCAGCCTCTCCTCTTGGAACGGTGAGCGGGTTCATCAGGTAAATAGCGACCTCTCTGGTGAATTCATACAACCTATCGGCCGAACTATTAAGTACTATGCCGATAATCTGATAAGGTATACAACCAAAGGTTGGTCATCATTAACTACTCCTGAACACAACCTAGTATCCATTACTCAATCTGGACACCTAGTAAAGCATAAGGCTAATCACGATATTAGGAGTTGGAATAATATCCCTAGGGCTGTAAATTATCATGGCCCTGGATTGAATCTGTCAGATGAGCAATTGAAGTATTGTGTTGCAGTATCAGCGGATGCCTCCTTTGATAAGAGGGTCGATGGGAGTACATATGTAAGATTTTCAGTTCGTAAGCAGCGTAAAATTGACAGATTTAAATCTATTTTAGATTCGCTTGGACTTGATTATGTACAATCTGTTCATAAAAGTGGTAGTACATTTTTCGGGCTCACTAATCCAGAATGGGCGATTGAAAGGCATTTTCCCGGTCAATGGATCGGTGAATTATCGGACAGACAGAGGCTGCTGATTCTTCATGAATTGGTTCATTGGGATGGTAACTCTGTGCCCAATAGAAATCAAACCGAATACTCAAGTAAGAATTACGATAATGCAGTATTCGTCCAAACTTTATGCCACTTAAGCGGTTTCTGCTCTTCGATTATATCGAGGAAGAATCAGTACGGGGAATGGTTTAAAGTCTCGCTCCTATGGGGGAAAACTCAGTCTTCTTGGCAGGGTGTTATAACTACTACAGAACCTCATAATGGTATGGTCTACTGCCTGACTGTACCGTCAGGAATGCTTTTAATCAGAACAGACGGTAAGATATCCGTTTCTGGTAATTGCGATGCGATGGCCGCTTATGAAATCACTGGGAGCAGATATCCAGTGGTATCAGTTCATTCAGCAGGTTCTGCACCAAAAAACGTGGCGGAGAATTTTGAGTATCTGAACTCATTTGATAAGATTGTCGTATGCTTTGACAAGGATGAGCCAAAGGTCAATCCTCAGACTGGCCTTACGACCTATCCAGGCCAAGAGGCTGCTCTCAAGGTCGCTGCAATGTTCCCCATTGGCAAGGTCAGGCTTCTCACACTTCAGGAGTTTAAGGACCCTAATGAGTATCTTGCGGCGGGCAGAGGGGCGCAGTTCATCAAGGAATGGTTCAGTGCGCCGGTTTATACGCCTAGTGGTCTTAAGCTTGGTAAGAATATGTGGGACGAAATTAGGACCCCCAAGAATACCAAGTCAATCTCCTATCCATGGCAGGGGTTACAGAAGAAGACGTACGGTATCAGGCCCTCTGAAGTGGTCATTATTACTGCTGAAACTGGCGTGGGTAAAGCCCTGGCCCTGGATACACCCATCCCTACGCCAGACGGTTGGCTCACAATGGGCGAACTTAAACCGGGTCACATCATTTATGATGATAAAGGCTTGGAGACAAAGGTTACATTTGTGACCCCAACACAGTATAATCGTAAGTGCTATAGAGTAAATTTCTCAGATGGGGCGTCTGTAGTAGCGGATGCTGATCATAATTGGCTAGTTTATGATAGGTATGCTCGTGCCCATAGACGCGAAGGCTCAGTTCTTACAACTGAGCAGTTGATCGACAACCTTCTAGTCTCTGGAGGTGCAAGAAATTATGCCATACCCTATGGAAGAATTGAAGGGGCTGATAGAGACCTTCCGTGTGATCCGTACCACCTAGGATTATGGCTTGGGGACGGGTCGTCCACCAGTTCAAGTTTTTATACAAATGACGACCTACATTTGGCTTTTGAGGGTAAATACCTTGTAAAGAAGCAGCCATTTGATAAGTATGGGTGGACAATTCACGGATTATCCGCAGATATCAGGCTAGCCGGGTGTTTTGGGAATAAGCATATTCCGCATGAGTATCTAAGAGCCTCATTCGACCAGCGCTTAGAGCTTTTGAAAGGTTTAATGGATACCGATGGGAGTTGTTCAGATAGGGGGTCATCGCGTCGATGCGAATTTACTTCAGCAAGGAAAATTCTCGCTGAAGGTGTCTATGAGCTATGCCTATCCTTGGGTATTCAAGCGACCATCAAAGAGGGGCGTGCAATGATTGACGGGAGAGACTGCGGCCCAAAATGGAGGATAGGTTTTACTACGGGAACGCCTGTCTTTAAATTAAAGCGGAAGCTTGATAAGCAGGGAATTGGGAAAGATAATAGATACTCTTATCGTATGATCTCATCTATCGACCCTGTCGAGTCTGTTCCGGTTAAATGTATTCAGGTTGATAGTCCGTCCCATATGTTCTTGTGCGGGAGAGATATGATTCCTACACATAACACATCAATTTTACGGGAAATTGAAGCGCATATTCTCAATGAAAGCTTAGAAGATGATACTAAACCTGGAATCGGTCTTTTGCACCTCGAAGAACCCAACTCCGATACCGCCTTGGGTCTTATGTCTGTTGCTGCTAATAAGCCTCTACATCTACCGGATGTCCGCGAACTGGTAGACGAGAAGGAGCTAAGAGAGTATTATGATAAGACAGTTAATACTGATCGCATTGTCATCTGGGATCATTTCGGAAGTAATTCTATTCACGAAGTCCTGTCCAAAATCCGCCATATGGCTAACCTGGGCTGTAAATACATTGTCGTGGATCACCTTTCTATCATTGTGTCTGATCAGTCTGGTGATGAGCGGAAGCAGCTAGATGAAATCAGTACGAAGCTCAAGACGCTTTGCATGGAACTCAATATTGCCGTTATTGCGGTCATCCACCAGAATCGTCAAGGTCAGATTCGTGGCACGGCGGGCGTGGAGCAATTGGCCAATATCGTTCTCAAGTTATCGCGTGACATCGAGAGTCCTTCTGAATGGCGTAGAAACATCACCAAGGTTCTTGTACAAAAGAATCGTTTCTGCGGAATTACCGGGCCTGGGGTTTACCTTTTCTATGACCCTATTACCGCAAGGTTGACGGAACTTAATGAGGATGAGATTAGAATCTATGAAGAAGGCGGAGAGCCCGGAGCAGGCGGGGAGTTGCCATGGTAAATAAGATACTCTTCCTTGACCTAGACGGTCCTATGATTCCCGGCAGGAGCTATAACGGTGGGATTGTCCTAGCAGGTATACACAGCCAGTTCGACCCAATTGCTGTTAATCGTCTCAACGAGATTTGTGAAGATTTTGATTGGAGAATTGTCCTACATACATCATGGGTTCGTCATATTGGTGGCGCTAAAACCTATGAGCATTGTCTTCAGCAGGGTATCCGTCCTGGGTATTTTCACAAAGACGCTTGGTGTGATGAGGATGAAAACTGGCGTTATACCAGGATCGCCAAGTGGCTGTATTCCCATCCTGAGGTTACGGACTATATCATAATCGATGATACTCCGTATAATGCTGACGTTATGTCAGGGTATCCGCATCCAGAAGATATGGAAGAGCATCTGATGCTGGTTAGTTATGATGATGGGCTGCTGACTGAGCATTACAATAGATTAAGAGAGGGTTAGAATATGTATGGTATTGACATTCTAGAGGAGGCTGGACCGTTGACTGAGCATGACTATGAATTCCTAAAGGGTAACGACAAGTATTGGGCACATACTGGGGCAGCGCTGAATATTGTGCATGAGTGGTGCCAGAATAATGGCCTTGGTTCTTTCGGTGATCCTACTCCAAAGGGCAAGAGGGTCATGAGAGAGTTTGAGGAGAGGCGGAAAGTTGAGCGGTAGGACATGGGTCTGTGCCGATCATCACTTCGGGCATGACAACATCCTGAAGTTTGGTGACGGGGATGGAAACCCTATACGCGGAGCCCAGTTTAAAACAATCGAGGAACATGATGACGCAATTATTGACAGGCATAACAGTCTTGTGGCTGATACTGACAGGGTGTACCTACTTGGTGATGTGGCTATTAACCGTAGGGCTCTTGTCAGTCTTTCTCGTTTACGGGGCCGTCTTGTACTGGTCAAAGGTAATCATGACATTTTTAAAATCGAAGATTACTTAAAGTATTTTGACGATGTTAGGGCGTATGTAGTTCAAAAAGATCATGACGGTAACAAAGTCATCCTGAGTCATATCCCAATCCATCCTGAGAGCCTTGGTAGGTTGGGGACGAATATCCACGGGCATCTGCATCAAAATAGAGTTCTAAAGAGTGATGGTAAGATTGACCCTAATTACGTCTGTGTAAGTTTAGAGCATACTAATTATGCCCCGATTGAACTGCATGAGGCAATTAAACGTAGAGGTACTAGAGATGTCTGAAGACTTTATCAAATACCCAAAGACCCCTAGATTTTTCAGAGACATCATTGTGACTGAAAAATTGGACGGAACTAATGCTCAGATTGTAGTTGGCGATGACATGTCAGTCAAAGCTGGGTCCAGAAATCGTTGGATCACCCCAGACGATGACAACTACGGTTTCGCCAGATGGGTCTATGACAATGCAGAGCAACTGGCTCAAATCCTAGGCCCTGGAAGACACTTTGGTGAGTGGTGGGGTCATGGTATTCAACGCGGTTACAATCTGACTGAAAAACGCTTTAGCCTGTTCAACGTAGGCAGATGGGGCGGAGACCATTCCACTGAGGAGACAAAGATTGCAGGGCTTCTGTACACAGTGCCAGTGCTATTTCAAGGAACATTTAGTGAGGAGGCTCTTGAGACGGTGAAGTTGGACCTTGAGACTTATGGTTCAAAGGCCAGCCCTGGGTTTATGCATCCTGAAGGCTACATCATCTACCATGTAGCCGGAGGACATACGTATAAAGTTCTGCTTGAGAATGATGAAAAGGCGAAAGGCGATGTTTAAGAATGTACTTGAAGCACAAGGACCTGGGTGATTACTATGTCATTGACATTGAAGCGGACAGTCTCAAACCTAAGATCATCTGGTGTATTGTCCTCATTTGTGTGGGGTCTGGCCTTAGGACTGTTTTTCGCCCTGATGATGTACACAGGTTTCGAGATTGGGTGGTGGCTCATCCTGAAGCTATTTTCGTAACACAGAATGGCTTAAGTTACGATGTACCCGTTGTTAATTCTCTGGCCAATGCTGGGATCACTTTTGACAGAGTCATTGACATCCTTGTATTGTCTTACCTTTACCACCCTCGCATGCCCGGTGGTCATTCTCTGGCCGCATGGGGTGAAAGACTAAAGTTCCCGAAAGGTGACTTCCACGACTTCAGCCACTTCTCTGAAGAAATGTTAACCTATTGTATCAGAGACTGTGAGCTGACCCTTAAGGTCTTCCTGGCTTTGACAAAGCGAATGGCTGCAAAGGGGTTCAGCGAGAAGTCCTGCCAGCTTGAACATGAAATCAGATTAGTCCTTAATAAACAAGAGAAGAATGGATTTTACTTTGAAATTGAGCGAGCGGAGAAATTACGAGATGAGTTGCTCCAGAAGCAGCTTGATCTTGAAGGACCCATTAGAGAGCTATTCCCTCCTGTCCTTGAGTCAGTCGCCTCTTACAACTACAGACTTAAAAAAGATGGGACACCAGTACAGACGTATCTCGGGCACCTTGAAAAGTACCCAGATGTCAGGTTAAACGCTGACGGCTCCTACGACTGTTACGACTGGGTGACATTTAACATTGGCTCACCACAGCAACGCGTACAGAAGCTGTTATCGTTGGGCTGGAAACCGAACAAGTTCACTAAAAAGACCGCAAAGGGCGGCGGAGGTAACCCTCAGGTTGATGAAGAAAGTTTGATCGAGTTCTCTGATAAGTCCAAACTCCCAGAG
>Ga0208622_1000434_pt1 | contig 17170 bp, 7 predicted proteins | sample CryBogCBH12Jul09_FD_184621 | JGI IMG/M metagenome (GOLD analysis project Ga0208622, IMG submission 184621) | Freshwater microbial communities from Crystal Bog, Wisconsin, USA - CBH12Jul09 (SPAdes) | ecosystem: Environmental > Aquatic > Freshwater > Lake | place: Crystal Bog, Wisconsin, USA... | reverse complement strand
CTTCTGTATATTGAATACTGAAGAAGATGTTACCTGCTACAAGCACCAACATGAGTATGTTGGAGACTAAACGTGATTTATCTAGGATGCCTGATTGAAGATTCATGATATTAATTGATTAATTTTAATTGATAATATTTTTAATTTTTGTCTCTAATGTCCAAACCAACTAGGAATCTTGCTCCACCATGATGCGTTCGGCAGTGGCTTAGGTGACGATTTCAATCCTCCAGTTACATTTATGACTAATGGGAATGCCGCTGATTTCGACGTTATCGTATATGTGCCAGATGTGTCAGGTATAACCAATCTGTATGTAGCCAAATTTTTTGTCTTATTGAGAGTGAGAGTGATTATCTTGTTTTCAAATACTGCTGTGACCTTAGGTACATTTTTTAGAGGTGTTAGAGACAAATCAACGGTTTGTCCAACAGTTGCTTTCATATTTTCAGTGATAGTCGATGTTCCGACCAATACAAGTGTTGTTGGAACTGTTGTTGTAGATATATTTGCATTCCAAATACCTGGAGTATCACCTCCTCCAGAAAGACTGATTGGACTCTTCTGTAGGCCAACTAAACCTTGTGCACGTGATACACCTACGGAAGCCATAAAGTAATTCAATTGTGGTGTGCTACTCAAGATAGAATCGAATGGATTAGGAAGCGGTTCGAACACAAATCTACTAATTGCATCAAGGAAGTTGAAGGAGTTGGTACTTGTACCACCAAAAGTTGGTAGCGGCTGAAGATGAAGAGGCTGCAACTGATTCACAGGAAGGGTGATTCCATAGATCGGAGTAAGTCCGCCTGAACTAGCGCCGATGCCCCATCCGCTTGTTGGAGTAGGAGTTGGTGTAGGAGTAGGGGTTGGTGAAGATGGACCATAATCAACATCTCCAGGACCTGGTACATATCCACCACCGGTACTATCTTGGCTACCATTACTTGTTTGACCTGGAACAAACGGTGAAGGACATAATCCAGCACCAGTTGCTACCTGGTTACTGCCTGCAGCTGTTGTTATAACGTCATATGTTGAAGCATTAAGAGTTACATGACCTCCATTGCCGCCTGTACCACAAACCGTCGCGTCTCCACCATTTGCATTGATGAGAGTACTGCTTGCAATCTCTTTCGAATGAGCAACAGAGACGATTCCTCCATTACCGCCTTGAGCTGTTCCATTACCTCCTTTTGCCAAGATCATGCCTGTTGTCGAAGTTGCCAAGGTAGTCGTTCCGGCATTACCACCAGTTGATCCTGTACCACCACTGACTATGACTGTTCCAAGTGTAGAATATTTAACAGCCACAGTACCTCCATTATAAGCTGTTCCTCCTCCGTTATTAGCACCACCAGCATATGTCGTGCCAGTCACAACGATATTGCGCAAATTGATGTTAAGACCATTGGTCGTTGATGTAGCTATGATGTTACCTGTAACTGTATAACCTGGAGTAGTCGATGATATTGAAGCAGTACCATACAAAGTTGTATTTACAGTCGCAATACAATTACCTGTTACATTTCCTTGTAGGTAATAATATGGACGTGTTGCTTCATCCAATAGATCAGTTCCACAAGAGGTATAAACCGCCTTTGTATTATCATAGATAAACGTTAAGCCAGCTGTTTGAGTCTCATTACCATGAGCATCAATACCTTCCAAATATAGAGTCAAAGGCGTGAGTGCTGCTGGACGTGGGATATCACTACCATTATTTGAACAATTTACTGTATGTGTAGTTGTGAAGTTGTCATATGAATATGCACAGACAGTCGATGTATCCCAGTTAACAGATGGTGCCCATTTTATATTATTTCCAGAAGTAGGAGAATTCAGGACGATCTGAGGAGTAACTGAAGCCCCTCCATCAATATTAGGATTTGTTACGAATGATCCTCCGAAAAGTGCTTGGAAGATGTTCGTGGCTCTACTATATATAGCGTTTGATATGTTGACGACAGCTCCACTAGCAACCAGTATCCAGTTGTTATGTCCAGCTTCTGTAAGGAAGTTACGAACAGTCGTTACATTCTGAGTGAAGATACGAGTTATAGGTGTCGATGTTCCTCCATTTGTATCAGTCACTAAACCAGTACTGCTTGAAAGGTTTCCGTTAAACGTAGTTGTGGCGTTATTGATAACTGTACCTGTGTTTGAACTCGTAGCATTAAAGGTTGTGACACCAGTGATGGTACCAGCATTTGAACCGCCGTTATTTAAGACGGCTTGACCTATGATATGACCGCTACTCGTGTTAGAACTTGCATCATTAAATATGACACCGGCTGTTGCATTGATAGAGATGCTGTTTGTAGACGTGCCGTAGAAGGTCAAACTGTAAATATTTGCAGGAGATGAACCTGTATTCGTACTAATACTACTATACGCTCGGGCTATAGAAGCGCCATCTGGAACATTGCCATATGGAACAGTAGAGCTTGAATCGTACCACCAGTTCAAAGGATTATTCCAGTTACCGTCGTGACCAGCGCCTGCAGCATCAGAATTGAAGTAATAGATAGTCGGATTATAGACACCATTCCATGTTCCAGCTGATAGGCCGTTTACAACCAAATTATTAACATTATAGAAGAATGTATTGACATCAGTAGCAACATTGGCAAAGTTTATATTGATATTACCGTTGTTGACTGTACCCTGAGTATCAACCGTTGTACTTGCAATATTCAAATTTGGAGCACCATTCATGGTAACTGTTCCACCATTTCCATTCGTACCTTTGGCACTAATATTAGTTACCCTTGAATTTGTGATGTTAACTAGACCACCACTACTGTTATCAACGTTTACAATATTTATGGTCGAAGTGCTAATGTTGATAGTTGCTCCAGCGGAAACAATGCTGCCTGTCGTCGTAGCATTATTAATAGTGAAACTATGTCCATTACCAGCGACTGTGGAAGAAATCGTATGGTTTTGTCCGCTAATTATGACTCCATTGGTATTTATGGCACATCCGACAATGTTCGCCCCTAGGTAATATGTACCGGCATAGCCAAGAACACACTGATTTGAAGAAGTTATTGTCTCACCTGGAAGAGTTGGGAATAAACCACCTGGGAATGAACCGGTATCACCTAGGTTTTGACCAACATTACTTGGACCATTGATTCTAAGATGATTAACTGCTGAAAGTGTGGCACCGGTGTGATTTATATTACTGAAATTCAAAGTGATATTACCATTCGTACTACCACCACTAACAACGAGACTGCCGTTTGAAATATTGATCGAACCATTTGTGATAGTTATCGAGCCGCCATTACCAGTAGATCCTCCACTAGAAGCAGAGATATTTGTTGCATTTGAATTTGTAAAGGTGATAGAACCCCCACCATAACCAGGGCTATCAGCTGTGACAGAAGTAGAAGAAGAATTTACAAGCACTATAACTCCACCATGAGTATTAAAGGTACTACGAGTAGTTCCGTTTGAAGAAACAGAATTTGCTATAGAATTATTTAAATTGATCGTTCCATTACTACCATTTCCTGAATTACCTGTTACAGCAACATTATTAACAGTGGAACTTGAAATGGTTATGGTTCCTCCAGAATTTGTCCATGAGTTAGAAGTTATATTGCCAGTGACTATGGCATTCTGAACAGTAAAATTATAACCACGAGTTGTATTAGTATCGCCAGTCACATTTCCGTTGATCGTATACTGTCCTACCCCGTCTATGACCACACCATCAGTATTCACTGTACAATTTCCAGTTATATTTGCTCCTAGATAATATGTACCAGGATAATCCAATACGCATTGGCTTGCTGAAGTCATGGTATCTCCTGGAATAGTTGGAAATGGTCCTCCTGGGAATGAACCGGTGTCACCAAGATTGTCAGCACCTGTTCCATATATCTTTAAATGTGTGAGCGCCGAGAGAAAAGCGTTGGTATGGATAATACTTGTGAACGCTAATGAAGTACTTCCAACGACCACACTTCCGTCTAGACCTCCAAGACCTCCAGACCCACCGACAGATGAGAACGTTGAACTTGCAAGGTTGATAGCGCTACCAGATGTCGTGATAGTTCCACCATTACCACCGTTAAGGCTTGGAGTTAAATAGTCATTACTGTTATTACTGTTATTTGTATTTAAATACCCTATAATTTGTCCTGCGGAACCATTTGGATTACCGGCATTAAAGCTTATTGTACCTATGTCCGAAGGACTAACAACGTCTATTGTACCCCCATTACCACCAACACCCCCATATTGAGTAACACCATCTCCTCCATTAGCCTCTACACCACCCAGGATTGAATTATCTATAGTAATATTTCCAGCACTTCCTCCATTTTCCCCATACCCCTGATCACTTGACCCCCAGCCGTTAGAATTAACAACTCCTGTAACAACTATGTTTTTTAGACTAAAATTAAAACCATTTGAAGCATCGTGTGGGCCACCACCGTCTATATTGCCATTCACGACATGTCCATCACCATCGATAGTGATTCCATCATTTAAAATACGTATACAATCGCCACCAGTTCCGACATCTTGAGTGAGTCTATAAGTTCCCAGACCAGTTATAGTCTGACATGAGTTGATGATTTGGCCGATTGCAACATTATCTACATACAACTGACCGCTAGATGCGTATGATGTACCATCACCATTTAGACCACCTATACCAAAATTTATTGGTGGCAATAATGGCAAAGGTAGAGGGCGAGTAACGGTACTTGTGATACTTCTTCCATTGGAACTGATAGTTCCTGTGACGTGAGTATTGTGCAATTCATAAGTATAACCAGCTCCAGCAACATCAGTTCCGTCTCCATTCACATTTCCGTTGATTGTATGATTGCCACCTTCAATCACTACATTAGGCGCATTTATGAAAAGACAATCTCCTCCAGCGCCGATATTTCCAGCCAAAGTATAAGTTCCAGACGCTGTAATAGTCTCACATGTAGTGATGGTCGTTGATGCTGGGTTATTTGTAATAACATAAACAGAACCTCCTATACCAGGACCACCTAAGTTTTGATCATAATTACCACCATTACCTGTTGTAATAGATGTTGTAGTTGAATTTGTTAAAGTTATGTTGCCACCAGAACCATTGATTCCACCATTACCTGAAGTGACCGAGGTTGTTGTGGAATTAGTCAACGTGATACTTCCACCACCACCTTCACTACTTTCACCTGAATTGATAGATGTTGCTATTGAGTTAATCAACGTGATACTTCCACCAGAGCCGTCACCACTGTTACCTGAAATAACCGAAGTCGTTGTTGAATTAGTCAAAGTGATATTTCCACCATTACCATAATCACCAGAATCAATACTAGATGTCTGATTGCCTGAATGTATAGTTCCTGTAACAGTAACATTTTGTAAATTTATACTTGGAACATTTTGACCTAACTTATCGATACCTGTCACATTTCCATTGATCGTATACTTACCTTGTCCATCTATCACAACACCATCTGTTGTAATCAATATACAATCTCCTCCAGTACCAATATCTTGATTTAATAAATATGTTCCTGGAACATTGTAATTTCCACAAACAGCCGCAATAGCACCGTCAATGTAAACCTGTCCGGAAGAACCATCTACAGCACCACCTCTATTGCTATTACCACCTCCTCCGGCCACACTTAAGGCTCCGTATGCAGCAGGTGTCCAGATATTTATGGTTCCACCGTTTCCTCCATTAATTCCGTACTGGGGGACATCCGTTCCGTTTGTGTTTATTGCTCCTGTTGTACTATTACGAATAGTGACGGTTCCTCCATTACCTGATCCAGCTGAACACATGGCGCTACCCGCATTGCTCTCTACAGAACCTACAGTTGAAGTTGCTATGGTTATATTTCCGCCAGATCCGCTAGCTCCGCCACCACAATCAGAAGAATCACTATCTCCATCTGAAATGACTGAACCTTTAACGATCAAATTATCCAACTCATATGAATATCCTCCACCCCCATGACCACCAGAAGCACTTCCGTTCACATTTCCGTTGATTACATAGTTCCTATCGTCTGAATATAGGTTCGAAATCTCTGAAGCTGAAAGGGCGCGAGTCCAAACCTTAACCTCATCCATACTGCCTGCAAATGAATTGTCGCTGCAATTATTATAAGTTCCTAAAATAAAAGTAGACAAAGTTGGGTTCGCGGCACTCTCTTGTCCAGCCAGAGAACCGTCAATATATAGGTCTGTAGTATTGGAATTATTATCAAAAGTAAGCGATACCAAATGCCATTGATTTGTCCAATCGCCTATAGAGACAGCGCCTCCGCCAGCACCTCCGCCATAATCAAAAGCAAGTGAGCCATTTCCTGTGGCATATAATCTCATAGCACCACCAGAACATGGGTCCGTGTCAAACAACCCTTGCCCTGTTGTACCCAGATTGTCGTCTGGCCTTATCCACATAGAGACCGTGCCTGAAGCTGCACCAGATAATGGATTTGTGGTTGGTCGTATGGATGAGTTAGTGCCTCCCATCTTTATAGATTTGGCGACTTGACCAATTTGACCATAACTAATAGATCCAGTTGTGGTTCCTGTATCATTGTTTCCTGAACTATCTATAATATTTCCAGAAGTATCATCCATATGATACAAGAGTGTATTATCAGTCATACTAACGGGTGTTGCACTAGCATTATTTCTTGTTCCATCAATGACAACATCGTTTGAGTTGATAATTAGACAATCTCCACCAGAACCGATGTTAGAAATCAAACTATACGTTCCTGGTGATGAAATTGTTTGACATGAAGAGATTGGATTTTGTTTTAAAATACCGTCAACATAGACTTGTCCTGGTGATCCTGGACCTCTGTCATCTGCGAAATCAGCAGCTCCACCCAAAACACTTATTGAACCGATAGTAAATGGAGACCAAAAGTTGATAGTGCCTCCATTACCACTACCCAATCCAGTTCCACCATTTGCGGTCAAAGACGTGACTATAGAATTGGTAATCGTAGTATTGCCCGCATCAGCTCCGACCCCATTATAAGGACCATTATTACCACCATCGGAAACAATATCTCCCACCGTTGAAGTAGATACCGTGATATTGCCACCCAGACCACTAGAATTACCATTGGAACTATCATTACCACTAGCATTTATTCCATGAGTAAAACCCGAAAAGGTTATATTTTGTATGACAATATTTGTTGCTGATGGTGAGCCACCATCGACAAAACCACTTGTAGTATCTCCTGCAGTATTATAAGCACGAGCATCAACGGCGAGATTTCCTCCTGAAGCGGTTATCGTTTGCCCTCCACCATCTATAGTTACAGTACCGCCACCTATTTGATAAGCATCGGTGACAAAACAGTTTCCGTTTGCATCTAGAGAATTTGGATCAAAGCTTGGATCAATATTATATGTTCCTGCAGATGGCAGTTCTCCACACGAAGTGACCGGTACATTTGGATCTAGAATTGAGAAAGTTGCAGCTTTTACCTCTCCTGCTAATACAAAAGGCACAACAAACACAATTCCGAGAAGAAGTGTGTTTATGTGTTTGTTTGTAAGAGCCAGTTTCATTAATTAGGTGATGTTAGTTTGTCGATGGTGCAGTTGATGATGACGATGAATCAGTTTGAGGTGGTGTCGGATCCGCCGGCGGTGTCGCTGTTTGATTTGTAGATGATGAAGTTATGCTTGATGTCGTTTGAGTAGAAGTGGAATTTGTTTGAACTACTGGAGTGCTTGATCCTGTGTCTGTAGTACTTGTTGCACTGGTTGTAGTTGTTGTTGAAGTTGAAATATCAGTGGTACTCGTTGCCGTGGTTGAAGTTGCTTCGGTCGATGAAGAGTTACTTAATGTACCTGTTGCATTAGCTGACGTCGATGTTGAAGAAGTAGTTGAATCAGTTGTGCTTGCTGTTGATGTTGAAATGTCAGTAGTACTTGTCGCCGAAGTTGTTGTAGCCGTAGTTGACGTAGCCACAGTTGAAGTTGCTGTCGATGAAGCGGTCGCGTCTGCAGTTGATTCCACAGTTGATGTAGCATCTGTCGAAGTAGCAACCACAACGTCACTAGTAGTAGCAGTATTTGAAAATGAGATGATACGACGAATAGTGATGAGATTATTTTCTTCGATTCCTTGAACGACAACTTTATCACCAGAGTGAATATCAGAAATCATGAGTGCGACATAAGTACGATTCTCAATTTTCTTTACATCACTAAGATCAAATGTGTATGAGGTGCTATTGGTCTTGTCTGAAGAGTGCCCATCTATTATAGACAAAGATGATGATGACACATTCGAGACAGTGCCTATAGCACTAAAATTTTGTATTGGATCAACATAAGATGTAGAAGAAACAGCGGCTCTTGAAACGCCATATACAATAGTTGTAACAACAGTGACGATGGTCACCATTTTTAATATTTCAAGCCACCATATTCTTTTTTCTTGAACGATCTTCTCTATGATGACTGGCGGTGGATCTTTACGAAGGTTGAGGATGTTTGGCATATATGTAAAGAATACGTATTATCGTACTAATGCTCCAATTATATCATGGAATCTTATTGAAATCATTATTAAAACAATGTGGATAACAACAAACTGTTTACTGAATATATGAGTATAAAAAAAGACCTTCTGCACTCTTACCTATTTCAACAAATTCTGGACAATCAAAAGTGGCGCTATATACATATTTAATATCATATTCAGATGAAATATCTGACTTTTGATCGCAACTTAAATTCATAAATTTTGAATAGGAATAAATTTGATTTGAAAGCGTAGACGCCTTTGATTCTATTGGAAAATTATCAGTCGCTACGCCTATGACCAAACCTTTCCATGGTGGTGCTATAAAATTTATAGCATGAAGACCATCGAAAAGAGCAAGGTCATCTGGTTGGAGATATCTATTTATAGCACTCGCTGGAGATATAATGTGCGGATGATTTTGACCGTCATATATTCTTAGCCCGAGGTTTTTCCAACGCAGGTCATTAGCATACGATGGTGCTATCAAAAGATTAATGGTTAAAATAATACAGCCGATATAAAGATAAATATTTTTATTATTTAAAAATACGATATCTCTTCTTTTGCATATTCCTATAATATGATCCAAGCCAATGCCCCAAAAAATTATTAGGAAAATTGAAGTTATAAGAACTATGCGAGGATATTCGATGATGAATACTTTATTAACATATATATAAACGGACCAATATGAAGCACCCACCAAAAAAGGCGCAAGAATTTCTAAGTATCTTTTTTTAAAAGAGACATACACGCCATAGAGTGAAAAGAGTAAAACCAAAATTGGCACGATGTACCAGACAAAGTAATTCGGTATGCCAGGATCTAGATTAGGACGGACAAAATATGTACTGAGTACTTGTATTAAAGATAAATGAAAATGAAAAAAAGCTACAAGGAATACCATAGCAAATGTTCCGAGACCCAATCCAAGGATTTTCCAAAGATGATTCAACGCATCTTTACTATTTTTATTTTTATAAGATTCATATAGACCAACACATAAGATTGGTATGACGAATACGAGCATCGGCGGGTATATAATCAGCGACACTAGACTGTATATCAAAGCCCAATTCTTTAACCCCTTTTTATAAGAAATTATTATCCAAGGTAAGAAAGCAACAGAGAGAGTAACTGGCAATAGAGACCAAAGTCCCGGTAAATTTCCACTGTTAGTAATATACATTACAGAAGATATCGCTGCGGCTGAAATATATGGGTTGAGAGAATACTGAGACAATAAAGAATAAAAGGAAATTAAAATAAAAATGACAACCAATATATTAAGAAGATAGTAAGTCGTGAGAGGATCCAATCCTGTTACTAGGAAAAATTCTGAAATGGTTGATGGAAAAACGAACAAAATATTAGGAGAAGATTTGTCATGATCTAAAGGATTGACTGAAGGCAATTGATGGCTTGATATTACATATTTTACGAGAGATACAGTCACCCACTCATCAGAATAGTATGGATAAACATAAGTACTATTTTCAATCTGTGTCATACCTCTTATAGTTTGTGCCTGACCATTAAAAAAGTACCTGGTAGAAAGAAGCTGTAGTATAACTACAATAATAATAGGTACTATGAACCAATGTTTCTTAAAGAGAAGTTTTTTTTCTTCATTCAAACTCTTCTTCGTAAATAAAAAGTAGGCAAAGATGCCTATAAAAACAAAATTACTTAGAGCTACGACTGGATAAGTAAAAAGGTGTGTGAGTTGAGTTAAAAAAGATATTCCTATATGAAAAAGCGCAATAATGGCTAACATTCGTATAGTATCCTTAAATGTACTAGAATAGATAAACGCCAATATAAAAGGCGTGATAAGCAAAATTGTGCCGAATACCAAAATCATTTACCCAGTATACTATGGCTCCAATAAATAAAAAAATAGATTTGAGCATCGTCTTACCATGTCTTGATGAAGAAAAGGCTATAGAAACATGCCTTAACCAGATCCTTCAGACAATACATAAACATCATCTTTCTGCAGAAATTATTATTGTCGACAACGGTTCGAAAGATGGGAGCGTCTCCATCATTCAAAAAATAATCAGAGAAAATGCGTCAGGAAAAAATCAAGAAATACCAATTCAACTTGTAAAAGAATCCGTACTTGGATACGGATCTGCCTATCAAAAAGGTTTCTCGATAGCAAAAGGAGCCTACGTATTCATGGCTGACCTTGACGGAACATATGATTTCAGTGACATACCAAGATTCCTAAGCGCTCTCAAAAACGGTGATGAACTCGTAGTTGGTAACCGCTTTATGCAAAACAAAAACCTAGGCTCAATGCCATGGCATCACAAATATATAGGAAATCCATTTTTATCTGGAGTGGTGCGTCTTTTCTTTGGTGTAAAGATAAAAGATATCCACTGTGGTGTACGTGCCATAAAGAAAGAGGCTCTAAATAAAATCCATGCCACAGCAAGCGGTATGGAGTTTGCCTCAGAGATGATCATAAAAGCTACAAAAAATGGTTTATCTGTAACCGAAATACCTGTCACTTATAACGAACGTTTTGGTGCATCAAAACTTAACTCATTAAAAGACGGCTGGCGTCACTTACGCTTTATACTCATATACTCTCCGATGGTTATTTTTCTCATACCAGGAGTTGTGCTCTTTTTGATGGGAATAATATTCACAGCATTATTCTCAGCCAAAGATACGCTATTTTTAGCTGCCGGATCAACTATTATAGGATACCAACTAATTTACTTTACTTTTTTTGCTAAAATATATGCAAACACTCACTTAGGAGAAAAAAATCCTCTTTTTGAAAAATTATTCAAATATATCACTTTGGAAAGAGCCAGCTTAATAGGTATCACCATATTTTTATTAGGCATAATATTCGTCACAAAGAACCCTGTGCTAGGGCTTATATTGCTGGTTGTCAGCGTTCAAACAATATCATCAGCTTTCATGTTGAGTATCCTGGCTATTAAAGAAAAATAAATCCTGTTCCATACTCTATACTTTAAAGATCATGAATAAAAAAATAGCTATCTTTCATAACTACATGGACAATATCGGGGGCGCCGAAATGGTTGCGCTATATTTAGCAAAAGAACTCAATGCTGATATATATACTACAAACATAAATCCTGAGCAGATTAAAAAAATGGGTTTTGAGGAGATCTTGCCAAGAATATACTCAATTGGAAAAATCCCTATAAATGCTCCTCTCAAACAACAGTTCGCATTATGGAGATTCCGTTTATTGAATTTAGGAAACAAATATGACTTTTATATCATAGACGGCGATTGGGCCATGTCTGGAGCAGTTAAAAATAAACCAAATCTTTGGTATGTCCACTCGCCTATCCGTGAAATTTGGGACCTTTATGATTATGTCAGAAAAAACAGCGTACCATCTATACTTCGACCACTTTTCGATATGTGGGTTTTTTATAATAGATATTTAAATAAAAAATATACAAAGAAAGTCGACATCATGGTATGTAACTCTCTAAATACAAAAAATCGTGTTAAAAAATATCTCAATAGAGATGCCTTGGTTATAAATCCACCAACAAAAACATCTGACTTTCACTTTGGTAAGACCGGAGATTACTGGTTGTCAGTCAATCGACTTTTAAACATGAAAAGGATTGATCTGCAATTAGAGGCTTTCACGAAATTACCAAATGAAAAATTGATTATTGTTGGTAGTTATGAACAAGCTCGTCATTTCAAAGAATATGCAGAGTATTGTAATAAAATTAAACCAATTAATGTAGAGATACGAAGCTGGGTATCTCGTTCCGAACTTATTGAACTTTACGCAAACTGCAAGGGCTTTATCACTACATCAAAAGATGAAGATTTCGGTTTGAGTGTTGTAGAAGCGCTAGCTTCTGGAAAACCTGTGATAGCACCAAACGAAGGCGGTTATAAGGAGACAGTGCTTGATGGCACAACCGGAATGTTGATTGACGATATCAATACAGAAAAACTAATTGAATCAATAAAAAAAATAGGAGAGGAACTGGTTCAAGCCCCGATAAAATACAAAGACGTGTGCACAAAACAAGCACTGCGATTTGATCTCAAAACATTTATTGAGCAAGTAAAAGCACTGATAGAATAAACTAAAGATTCAAAGGCTGCGCCCAGCCAGGCTTTCTCTTAACAAGAAACTTGTACAATTTAGGACTTATTTTGTTTAATATGTATCCTACATATCCCAGAAATCTATCTTTTTTGAGATTCAATATTTTGAGCATTCTACCTTCTATTATCCTATCGATCAAGAATCTAGAATACAGACGTATATACGCAGGAGAAAAAGAATTCTCTTCATTCCTTAAAAAGAAATAAGATTTTACATATGAGATCATGTCCTTTTTTTTCGATTTCCATTGCCAAATACCAGCATGGTTCTTTATCATGTCTCTTTTTGGATTAAAATCATTTTTTCTGAGTATAAGATTCCTCTCCATGTACTGGCGCTTCTTAGGATTGCCATGCCACAAGTGCAACACTATTCCGGTTCCATAAAATACACTTCCTTCAACCTTCTCAAATGAATGCGCTATCCACTCTTTCATATCTGCTATTAATGGATACGAATAAAATTCTCTCTTTATATTCAAATGCGATGAATAAAAAGAATCTGATATGACAACGTCAGCCGACCCAAGTATCATCTTATCGTAAAGTTTAATGTCTTTAAAAAGACTCCTTCGCGCAGCCCAAGCAAGACCAGGATGGCCTGTCCTGTCATGAAGATTTGTCCTTGTGTATGCATACCCGTATCTTTTTCTATTAACCGAATCACCAAATTTAAGTTCATTTGGTTTTATACGATCAATATTCTGACCTTTTTTCATCATAACTGACAAAGTGTAAGGTTGAACAACACGATATTTTTCCAAAAGCCTCTTTGTCTCCGTAACCCACCCATTATCCTGAAACACGATATCCCCATCTAACCAAACAAATTTATCACATTTTGGAGGTAGGCTATCTAAAGCAATGTTTAGCATAGCCTCTTTCTGCCACATGATATTTTTTGTATTGCCAAAGACCTTAATCACTATATCACCGTCAGTGTGCATCAATTCAAAAGAATCTTTTTTGAAAGAAAGTTCAACGACCAATAATTTCAATCCCTGTTTCTTTATGTTTTGTCTAAAGATCTTATAATTTTCATATTTATTTTTATATCCTGCAGGATTGAAAAAGGTAGTTATGCCCCACATAGTACCAGGTAATTTTTCAGGATATTGCGGAGGAACCAAAGCTGGTCTAGATGCACGCTCTATCTTTTTACCATCATCCACTCCTGACAAGCGGTTTATACTCGATCTTATATATCTAAAAAAACTACCATCTTCGTTCCTATTCCAAAAATATTCGCGTACTGCTTCGCGCAAATCATATTTTTCTGTCGCCCACACCAACACGCCCTTCTTATCAGCTTTTACATCTTCCGCAGGATCAAAATTATTCAATCTCAATATCGAATCTCTTGTGATATATGCTTTATCTTTCTGATTTCCATGCCAAAGGTGCATTATCTCTCCATTTACATAATACACGCTACCATTCACTTTTTGATACATCTTATGTATCCACTTATCTTCCAACAGAACCACGTTAAATGGATGATCAGCATTTTTTCTGAAATTATTCAGTCCGTAAAAAGCATTGGCCATCAAAAGATCTCCTCCTCCCAAGATCATGCGATCATAAAAGGATTGATCTTTAAAAATAACTCTCCTAGCCGCCCAAACAAAGCCAGTAAGGCCAAGCCATTTATCCTCTATAATACCGGCATTGTTATTTGCTATGCCATATGCTATGCCTTGATAGATATGTCCATCGCCTGTACCTTCGGGGATCTTTCGACGGAGACTAACGCTTGTCTTACCCTTCTTTAGTCTAACCACCTTTGAAAAAGGCTGAACAACTACATATTCCTCTAGCAGCTTACATGTTTCCTTTAGCCAATTTTCATTTTTAAAAATAATATCAGAGTCTATCCATATAACTTTATCACAATCACTAGGTAGCCTACTTAAAGCAATATTCAACATAGCCTCTTTTTGCCAAAGAACATTGTCTGCGTCTGTTCTAATTTGAATCAAAATATCCGCATCTTCTCTCTTCAACTCAAACGGATCATTACCGAAGACCAATTCTACTACTATGAGTTTGAGTCCTTGTCTCTTTATATTTTCTCTAAAAATCTTATAATTCTTATATTTTATTTTGTATTTTGTCGGATTAAAAAAAGTGCTGATGCCCCAAATTGATCCTTCTAGTTTCTGCGGATTCATTTTAACTATCCTAGGTTGATTTATATCTTTATTTGATTCACCATATCCGTCCAGATTTCTAATGATCGAATTATTTTTCTTGTAGTATAAACTGTTTGTTTCTTTGACCGTATAAAACCAATCAATATTACCTACTCCTTCAAATTTTGGGTGCCACTGGTGAATATGATATGTGATATCGCTTATATCACTCAAGTCAAGTCCGATCTTAGATAATCTAAAGATAAAATCACCATCCTCGTTTCCCCACATCTTATAAAATTCATCATACCCATTTATCTCTTCGAAAAAAATCTTCTTCAGAAAAATAATGCTAGACCCATATTTAAAGCCTCCTCCTCTATTTCTATAAAAACACTTGCTTTTAAGCGTATGCAGATTCGATACATCTATCTCTCCAGTTATACCTCCTTCGTGTGAATCCAACATCTTGCAGTATATTGCCTGACGCTCATTTTCTTTAATGACCCTTACGCAAGAAGATATATAATCTCGGTTAAGTATGATGTCTACATCAGTATTCAATAGATATTCCGACGATGAATTCTTAATTCCAATATTGAGGCAGTTCGACTTATTCCAGATTCTGTCAATGCCGATCCAAATACCTTTAACTTTGAATTGCTGGCACAATGAATCAAAATATTCCCTGTGTTTCTCGTCGCTGCCGTAATCAACCAAGACTATTTCTATAAGATCTTGATTGTAGTCTTGATTCCTTATACTCTTTAAAGCGTTGACTATTCTGTAGTCATACCTGTTTTTAATCCCTATTATCACTGAGACTGAATCTTTTTTCATGCAAATCAAATATAAAAACCTATACTATCTTAATAATCTTATCTTTGCTAGTTTTTGATAATAATCTAGCGATCCTTCCAAAGGAAGTCAGATGGGAATATATGAGATAATCGGCATTGGCCAAAAGATACAGATCTTTTATCGCTTCATAAAAGGACTTCTCTTTATCGTCGTTAAAAAAGTGTATCGGTTTTTTAGAGTCATCATTAAAATACTTAGGTAAATAAACGACCTTATCTTCAAAGATATCGATGTATGTGTTTAAGACGTCGAGACTATCTGTAGCGATGAATATCTTAGCATCAGGATATTTCTTCACCATCATATCAACTGAAGTAAAAGTCTTATCATTGACCATTTTACCCCCATCTTCTTTCATTATGGCAGCGCAGTCGGTATTTCTTATATGTACACCAATAGTCTGACCTATGAAATTATTTTTTATAAAATCATCTATTTCCTTTTTCAAAAATAGCTTTAGTGAAATCTTTGACTTTAAAATACGAGCCATATACTCATAGATATTTCTATCCAAAATCTTTCCGTCGCTATTTTTTTTATAAAATTCAAACTCCACGCCAGATATGCCAAAACCTGTCATAACGACTACTTTTTCTTTATAATCCAATTTAAATGGGTCGATTCCAGTTTTATCGATCATAGGATATTCGTGCGGATAATATTCATTCATAATTTCATGAACATCTTTGTCTAATTTCTTTATCCATATGCGAGGAAATATATCTTTTCCATAATTAGAATTCTTATTAAAAGAGACGGCTCCGTCCATATCAAAAGCAAGAAAAAAAGAGTTTATCCCTTTTTCTGCATACATACCATCTGTCCAATCGATAATTAAGTTTCGACCCGTAATCTCAGAATACAGCATAGCTTTTATAACAAGTGCTATTCTATTACCAAAACCGCTATTGCCCTTAACAATCAGATATTTCCCTTCCGAAACTGGCTTTTTTCTGAAAAAAATCATAGACGTATTATTTTGCGTATCTACTTATCACATCTTTAGGTTGACCAATCTCTCTTATCTTTCCTTTATCTAGCCAGATGACTCTATCGCAATACTTGCCGACCATCTCCAAACTATGGCTAACCAACACCACAGTCACTCCACTTTTTATAAGTTCCTCCATCTTCGATATGGCTTTAGTCTCGAACTCCAAATCTGCTCCAGAACCAAAGACTTCATCTAAAAGCAGGATCTCTGTAGTCCTGTTTTTGAGACAAAATATGCTTATTGAAAAACCCAGACGCCCAACCATACCTTTGGAGAATTGCGAGACTTTCATATCCACAAAATCCCCTAGACCAGAAAACTCCACAATCTCCTCATATATATCTTTTATCTTTTTTTGGCTCATACCCATGAGAGCTCCTGCTAAAAAAATATTATCTTTCATTGATAGTTTATCCATGATTCCAACACCCATAGAAGTCAAGTAAACAGTCTCGCCGTTGCGAACCACTAAACCAGAATCTGAAGAGTAGACCCCCGCTATTACCT
>Ga0208622_1000431_pt1 | contig 17367 bp, 39 predicted proteins | sample CryBogCBH12Jul09_FD_184621 | JGI IMG/M metagenome (GOLD analysis project Ga0208622, IMG submission 184621) | Freshwater microbial communities from Crystal Bog, Wisconsin, USA - CBH12Jul09 (SPAdes) | ecosystem: Environmental > Aquatic > Freshwater > Lake | place: Crystal Bog, Wisconsin, USA... | reverse complement strand
CCCTAGCAATACTAAAATAAACTATAAATAATTTTACTCAAAGTATATATGTCAACTATTACACAGTTTTTGTTTAGACGTGGTTCTAATCTTTCCCGTCAATCCACTCTTCTTGCTGCAGGTGAACCTGGGTTAACAACAGATTCAAATAGATTATTCGTCGGAGATGGTGCTACCTATGGTGGTAATATTGCAGGTAATATTAATTTTGGTATATTTTTAAATGTAATAGGTGGATCAAATGTCTACGGTAGCACGAGCATTGATACAACAGCCTATAGTTATTTGTCAGCTGGTCAAAAAGGAGATGTTATATATGATAGTAGTTCAAACATTGTTTATACATTAAATGCAACTCCTAACGGTACACCAAATCCATTAAATTCAACTTATCTATCTCCTATAGCTAGAAATGTTACACTTAGTGCATCTGAATTTACATTTGGTAATAATTCAATTTTAAGTCTTGCAACTAATGCAATAAGTGGATATCACATTAGTTCGGCAGCAACTGATAATAGTACAATAGTTATTAACCCTGTTAGTACTGTATTAAGTGTAGCGACAGGATCTAGCACTACAGGTATTCAGAATGTTAATTTACAATGGGTACCAGGTAATACTATAAAAGGTAATTTTACAGGTACTACAGGTTCTATAACAGACCTTACAGTATCAACAGGAGGCAATATATATCAATATATCGGTACTGCTGATAATACAGGACTTGGCACTATCTACTTAAGTGCAGGTCAAAATATGACTTTTTCAACCATTACAGGAACAGATGTAAATGGTAATAATACTAATACAGTTGTAATAGATTCTTCACCAAATATTCAAGCTGGTGATGGTATTACATATAATATTGATCCTAAGACAGATAAACATTTAATTAATGCTTATAATTCCTTACAATATATAAAGCCAGGTAATTTATATCCTAATGCAGCTGCATCTTCATCAAGTATTATTGCAAGTGATGGTACAACTATTGCTTCTATTTTATTTCCTTACTACACATCAACAAATTTAAAACTTTCAGCTATACCTATTGTTTCGTTTGAAACCGTTGCACCAGTTGGCAACCCACCAACAATTTCTATTTATTGGACAACATCCGCAACAAACGGATCGAATGTAACAGTCTTTGCATCAAATAGTGCAACTAAATCTACAAATACTTGGACAACGTGGGTTGCTGAAGCTGGGAGAGGTGTTTTATTTCCAAGCTATTGGCAACAATATTCCTATTATACATATAACTGGAATCAAGTATGGTATAATGCAGCGTGGAATTCTCTTACTCAAAGTTGGTGGAGTGGCGGATGGACACTACAGCAATCACCTGTAGTAAATTATAGTTGGGCAGATTGGCCATCAACTATTCATTGTATGTACCTTTCAGGATCTAATTTATGGATAGGTGGTAATTTTCAAAATATTGGTAGTACAGCACAAAAACGACGTAACGGTATTGCGTGTATTAATCTTTTAAGTGGTGCAAATACATCTACTGGTTATGTAGGATCACTTATTACATTACAAAGTAGCTCTACAGGTGCACAGATCCTAAACGGTAATGGATTTGGATTTAATTTTGCAACACCCGGTCACTCTGTAAGACAAATTACAGCATTTAATAATATTCTTTGTGTTGGTGGTTGCTGGGATAGACAACACCCATCTCAGACACCTGCTGGTACTTCTTCTGATATACAACCTTCTACAAGTCTTGCATTATTCGATCTTAGTCAAAATTATGCTCTTTCATCCTATCAATTTATAGCCAATGGTAATGTACCTGCAACAATTACTGCTTTATTATCTGCTGGAAGCTTCCTTTATGTAGCTGGTAATTTCTATCAATGTAAGAGAGGATCTTATCGTACTAGTGGTACTCCTACTGATTATGTTGATAGTGTGTATGTTCAGGCACCTGGTCTTACACGTATAATGCTTGCGCCTTATACACCAACTGATCCTACTCTTACCTCATTTTATAATAATTTACCAATTGGCGGTATTGATACTGTCTTTACAGCTAATGTAGCTCAAGGATTTTTTAATGCTAAAAATACTTCATTGCCAGGTACCATTTGGAAATATCCACCAACATGCTTAGATGTTGTTCCTAATGTTTCTGCAGCAGGAGGTGGATCTGTATTATATGTTGGTGGCTCACACTATGCACAAACAGGTAATTCATCAGTAACTAATTATAGATATAACAACCTTACAACTCATTGGTTAGGCAATTCTGCAAATACAGCTGACGGTTCATTAACAAACTTTAATGCTCTTTTAAATGGTAGAGTGAATGTAATTACGCATGACTCAAATAACACTATCTATATTGGTGGTAATTTTACTTCTTTTACATCACAAAGACAAGTAAATCAAAGTATTACAGTGCCATGTAATTATGTTTTAGCACTTGATACAACCGGCGTATATGGTAATGATTCATCTTCTGGAAAAGGAGGTCAATATCAATCGACAGATATATCTAAAAATGGTAATTACTGGAGACAGGCAGCAGGTGCTAATGGATCGGTAGGTGGTGATTATTCAACATCTACATTTACAAGCGCTGATTCACCTCTTATTGTACCTAATTGGTTCCCAGCTTGTAATCATCAGGTAACTGATATTGATTTTCATGAGGCAAATCCAAATAACCCTGGTGGTATTACCTTATCAGCTGTCTATCTAGCTGGTACATTTACACAAATTGGTGCCACAAAAGTTCCCTATCTAGGCGCTGTTGTTGCACCAAATCCATCAAGTAGTATATTTGATGGATTTACACCTCTTCAATGGTTTCCAACACCTAATTCTCCTCACAATAAAATTGGTCAACGTGGTTGTAATATAATTCGTATACCTTATAACAGCCCGCTTTCAGGTGTATTAGTTGCAGGTAACGCTAGTATGAATAATATTAATGGTGCTGCTAGACCGGGCTGGGCTCGTATATCAGGTATTGGTGAAGCAACTAATACTTCTAATCTATCATCAATTACTTGGAGTATAGCAGCTAATGTTATGGGCAATGGTAATTATTTAAACATTGATAATACCCGTGTTGTTTCACTATCAGATAATATAGGTGCCCCTTATACAGTTAATGTAACGGAGATATTTGCTAATAATCTCACATCACTGTTTAACGTTCATCGTGGTGATCTTTGTCGCTTTGCACTCTATCGCCCTGGAGCCTTTACATCTCAATTTGGTACACCAATAGATACATTTATTCAAAATGTACAGGTACTTGGTATTAAGCTTGATTGGGATACAAAGACTGCAATTGGACAGTATGCAACAAATGGATATGAATCTTTCTACCCTCCTGCATCTGGTGTCAACACAACACCGGATTCCTAATAACTGTTTATGATATTTGATGATACAATCAAAGCTCTATTAGAGGATTTTGGTGGAGAGAATGTATATCCAAAACCCGGCCGTAAAGTGTATGTTAACGGTCCTAACAATCAAGGTACAACAAAGGCAATTTTACCAGGTGAAGAAACAGATGAGGTGGATGGTAATTTATTGCCTAATATGAAAGATCTTAAGTCGGCTAAAATTACTAAACGTAAAAAACGTGAGGAATACTTACGAAATAAAATCCGCCGTCTCCCAGGGAAACGTTAACCAAACATCTGACGGATATTCCTGAACAAAATAATCAGGTCGAAACTTTGTATCCTTCTTAATAGCAAGAGTTGCTACTTTAACATTCTCAAGATAAAATTGATGCTTTAACTTATCTACAATATGAAGTAATGTATCTCCAGAGTCAGATAAATCATCTACAACAAGAACGTTTTTGTTCTTGTAATTACAAATATCAACACCGGGTTCTTGAAAGGTAACAAAATCATTTGTCTTTAGGTTTTCATCACTATAGCTTTGTATAGTAAAATTAAACAAAGCCTTAACATTAAACTTATAGGCAAGTAATGTAGCTGGAATTAACCCACCACGACCAACACCAACAATAGCTTCAGGTATAAAATCTGTCTTTTTAAAATCTTTACTAAGAAGATCTAATCCGTTATAAACGTTATGCCAAAATAATTGTGAAGCCATGTAAATATATTACATCACATTTCTAATAATTCAAATTATTTTTTATCTTTATTATAAGCATCTTCAGCTAACTTGCTGATTGTTTTACAGTACATAACAACATCTTGATATTTCTTATCTCTAACTAACTCATTTAATTTTGCTAATTCACGTTTTAGTGATTTATGCTCTCTTGTTTCCTCACCTTGATATGGTGGATTAGCGCTACTATCCATTGGCAAATCTTTTCCACCTGCAACGACCATTGGATTTCTCTCTCTATTGTTATCATTAGGACCTGCAGATGTAAGATTTTTCTTACCGGGCATTTGTGCTTGTGATGAACCAAAAGCATATCCTTCCTGTCCCTCAGTTACATAAGCTTCATAGATTGCATAAATGTCTTTTTGCATATATCATAAATATTTAAGCAAATTATGCCTACGACAAACAAACAAAAAGAATATATTCTTGAATCAGTTAAAAGATTTTGGTTTGGTTATAAAGTATGTGAGGGTTGTGATACTTTACTTGCTGAAGAGATGCCTGTATGTCCAGTTTGTAGAGCTTACAGATTTGACGACACTAAAGATAGAATAATAGAGACAGTAAATGATCTTTTAGAAAAAGATTTTTTTACACAGAATACTGACTCTTCGATAAAGGAATACAGCAATTTAGATGCTGAGAAAGAAAAATAGCTTTATTGTATATTTCTGTTTTTATCTTTTTATTTGTTTCCTTCTGTGACGCAGAATAGATATCAAGTACCATATCTGCGGTCACTAGTGTGGTATATTTGCGTTCGATTACCGCATTTACCCCTTCTTCTTTTTTAGAGGTCATGTACATATATTTAATATAATATATGCAATTTTAAAAATAGCAAGAATCTACTTCTTTTTGGTCCAAGCTCTATGCTTCTTAAAAATTTTACTCATGACTTTTGAAACAACTTCTTCATTTTCACTACATGAATGAACAAGCATTGCAAGCTCATGTGCTAAATTTTCTATCTCTTTTACATCATCTTTTACTATTTTCTCTACCTTGACCCAATGCTTAGCAGGTAACTGCTTTTCAACCTTCTTAGGCTCTTCACTAGCCTCAACATTACCACCATTAGTTACTGATGCTGGTGTGACATTACGTTCAGTACCAGCTACATTAGACGGTGGTTGTTCAGGTGCTTGTGGTAATTGAGATGGTTTTTGAATAGGAGGAAGATTAGTCTTACCAAAATTTTCCATATACAAACCAGCAATTGATCTTGAATCCCTAAGCATAATATTATTTATACTATCCAACAGGTAGCTCTCTACCACTCTTACCACCCCACGGCCAAATACCTATAAACGCATGACGTATACCTTGATCATTTCTTCTGTCTGCGTAATAACAAAGAAAACAAGGATCATATTCACCTGTAGGTAAAGTACCATTTGCCCAAATAGTACCTCCTTCACTTGTACCAATATCATATGAATTACTAGCCTCGTCATACGTATAAGTTATAGGTCCTTGTATTATACATTGAACGTTTTCAAAACTGAATTTATCTGAACCATAATCTGTACCAAAACATGCTTTATATTTTAATGTCAAATCTTCAATACGTTTCTTATATGTAGCACCCTTACCGCCTGTTATTGGAAACATTTCAGGTCTACCTTCATTATCTACATTGCCTTGCTTTATTAACTCTGCTTTAAGATCAGTTAAAAAGTTATTTACTTCTAAGGAGGCTTGTGGATAGTTTGGATTATCCTTATAAGCGGCAATACCGCCCCAGCGCATCATATCCTTTGGACTACAGCATTTTTTATGAGATATAAACAATACAGGTTCATTATTAGTGTTATATATTGTAATATCCGATTTTACTTCTTTACCAGGCTCTTTTCTAGCCTCTACACAATTTGGATACTGTACACCATTAAATGTTAAAGTAACCGGTTGACCTTCGTTTACTGTTTTTAAAAATGTATTAAAATTTTCAATTTGACCTTTTTCAATAAAATCTTTATTCTTACCACCAAATTCTTTTGTTTTTTGTAGTGCTTTTAATGAAATTGTATCACCATTACGCAAAGGGATCTCTTCCACATCAATACGACCATCTTCTTCTACTGCATCTACCCATCCTGGTTCTGCATCAATAACTAACGATGGATTATTTTCACCTGCCTTAACAAATGGTTCTTTATTTCTTAACTTTCTTATAAAAATGGGTATACGATTCTTTTTTGGAACGTTTATATACTTGTTAAGTTCATTCATTGATAGAGTTGCTTTAGTCTGGCTTACATTACTCTTATCATCTTCTGATAATATAAAAAACTGCTTAAACGTTAACATATGAGTATTTATTGTATAAGGCTATAAAAACACGAGAGACAAAGGGCTCCTTAGTCATTTCTATGTTTAAACCAGTAATAGAACAATACTGAAGAGCTAATGATACCGGTAAAATAATTAAGAAACCACCATATACCAAATACATTGGAATACATATAGATCATTCCAGTAATATAACCTACAAGACCAAGAACAATCATAGTAGGTGAAAGATCAGAAGAGCTTTCAGTCTTTATAATTTTTATAATCTGTGGTATGTAACACAACATAAACGATACTGTCATTATCATTCCAGAAATATCTCTTACTAGGTCCTTGCTAATCATAAAGGTATATTATAATCTATTTGTAATATGGCTACTAAAAAGACTAAAACAAGAGTTATTAAAAACTATTGTGCCAGGGATAATAAAGCTTATGCTAAGTATCTAAGAGAATCCTGCGGTGTTAAGGCTCGTGCTACTCCTAACAAGAAGTAATTACTCTTCAGCGTTCTCACCCCTTGCATTACGCTTCTCCACATCCCTATTGTACTTTAATTGTTTGGTGAGTAATACAGCTAAAGCAGCTGTAGGTGTATTTTTCCAATCAAATCTTGGCTTACCCCCGCCGGTAGGGCTATGATTGTGAGCGTCTTGATAGTCCTCATACAACCCGCTCTTAAGATCTTCAAGGGTATAATGAGAGATCGCTGTATTAATAATATGCTTAATCTCGTCTACTGAACAATTGCAATTATACTCTTTTAAAGCAGCTTGTATCTCTTCATCTGAAGGAATAGTAGGTGTACTATTTTCAGTTAAGCGCTTTTTATAAGCTTCAAAGATAAGATTTGTATCTTTGTTCATATTACTTCTTCTTAGGATTATAACCGTACTTTACTTCTGATTTCTCAACACCCTTTACACACTTCTTAAACTTAGCTGTCTTGGCTGCATCACCCTTGTGCTTACCAATTTCTTTATTACAAACAGCACCTGCAAGAGCCTGCTGTTTCTTTGATACACCGGATACTTTTTCAGTTACTTCATCATCTTGACTATGAAAAGGTTTAACTCCTTTTATTTCAGCTTCATACCATTTAATAAATTGCTCCTCACTCATACCTTTAACTTTATTAAAGATATCTTTTAAACTACTATTACGAATATTTTCTAATTCGCTAAAATCATCTTCTGAAGCTTCATCCTTACTAATACCCTTTTCTTCATTATAACCAAATGACCATTCTTTGGCTTCATCGGAATTAGGATCATGTGGGTTATGAGCCTTTTTACCGGATTCTAATTCCCACTTAGCAGCTCTACGACCATGTTCAACATGATCATTACGCTGAACCTTCTGATGCCAATCTACCTCACCGGCAGATGCTTCACAATCCTCGCTATTAAATGGTGTTGAGTTAAAGAACTTACTTGCGTAAGCTTCGAACATAAGATGGTTATCTTTATTCATGATTACATCGTTTCCTCATCTTCACCCATGCATTTCTTACACTTACAATCAGGCTTACCTGTGCACTTCATATCATCTTCATTATCTTCAGACTTTGACTCTATGTTTGTAGCCTTCTTAATAGCGTGCTCAGCCTTCTTCTCATCATAATCATCACCGTAAATTTTCTTCATGTGCTTTTTCATGTGCTCGGCAAGCTCTGAACCATCATGCTTATCCTTAAGAACGTGATGGACCACCTTAGCAGCACCCTCGTAGTGACCACGGGAGTGCTTTGACTTCTTTGGCTCTTCAGTAGCCTCATCAGGCATACAATCCGGGCACTTACCACATGTACAACCCTTACCACATTCCTTTGATTCACTATCCTCGGATGCTGTACCCTTTGGTCCAAAATATTCAAATGCTTCGTTAATCTTTTTGTAAGCTTCAAAAAGAAGATGAGAGTCTTTATTCATATAGAATATTTATGTCTTATATGTTTCTTTTATGTACTTTAAGGTTTATTTCCCCGGGACCCTACAAGCCTGCCGGCCCGGCCCGAAATGCTTATAATCCGTCCTTAGCCATATAATCCAAAAGCTGGTCATCTGGAATACCCGGATAGTCAAGACGATACTGTTCTAAGACACGTAGCTTTAACGGGGTAAGCTGATTATCTAAAGCTATCTTTAATTGAAGCTCTAAGTCCTTTACCCGGCCTTGAAGCTCTTTTATTCTTATTTCATATTGAAGATGGGTATTCATCGAAGCGGGATATTAAAGTATTCACTAAATTTAATAATACCAAAGGTAAGGGATAGACAAGATAGAACTATAGTAAAGATAAAGATTAACATCCTAGTAGGAGTTCTATACCAATCATCATAGGAAGTATTATTATCAACTAACCATTCTAGAAAACAACCCCCATAACAGAGTATTATCGGTAGAATAAGAATAAAGAAAACAATAGATAACATCTTAGTGACGGGTACAAGCATAATAGATAACATAGAACCAGCTAAGGATTCCATGAAGTATGGCCCAGAGAATAGAGTGGTTAACCGACCAGCTAATAGTAACAGCTAGAGCTGATCCAAGTCCAATACCAGAATTAACGTATTCTTTATTCATTAAGATACTACCTCCCATTCCTTTCCTAGATACCCCATACCGAACTGTCCCCAGAAGCCACCGAGATTCTTCTCAGAAGACCACTTAAAGAGATCGGTCTCAATCTGCTTAATAGGCAGACTATTTGGAATAACTATGACAGCAGGAGCCTTGTCAAAGGTACCCTTCAATACTTTAACGGCCCGGTTACCTAATTCCTTAACCCTAGAAGCAAAGGCAGAAGCTGACCTTGACTCAATAAAGATACAATAACTCTGTTGGAACAATTCGGATTTAATCATACCCTAATAATAGAGTCGGATTAATCTGAAAGCAAGCTTTTACTTATTATTCTCTACTGCAAAGGATGCTAGCTTATCATACTCATCCTCTTCAATTGTTGTATCTTGACCTTTATCTCTATATACTAGGTGATTAATAGGATCTGGTGAATCGGTATGTAAGACTTGCCAGATTACGAACTCCTTACCTGACTGATCCTTACCTACGTAATGACTAAGAATATCATTTTTATTATATTCTTGAAGAAATGGAGTAAACCATTCTTCAGCATTCTCCTTTAAAACTACCTTCTTAAGATAAGCCTCGAATACGAGGTGTTGATCATTGTTGTTCATTATAGTAATATTTATTATTTAGCCTCTCCTAATTTAACTAATAATAAACCTATAACACAGATAACTGTACCAAGGATAGCCTTAAAGTCTAGTTTAATGTTAAAGAAGATAACAGGCATTAGAACATAGAGAATAGTCATACCCACGTCCCAGATAAGATTTATGGTAAAGAGATCTTCGTGCTTGGTACTTCTTGCTAGCTGACACCAGGTAATGCCTGCAATAGCTGAAGCAAGGATTACATAGATATAGGCCTTAAACGGACTATCCTTTATTGACTCACTATAAGAGATGAATGTAATAATAATGGAGCACAGTACAGCCCCAATACAGGAAATAAGAAAGGCCATTTACTTTGTAGACTTAAAGATTGACAGAGTAATACTCCCGGAATCCTGATCTTTGTGACAGATAATACGACGACTAAGAATTTTAAAGGAGAATAAAGATTTGAGCTTCATATGGCTACTTAACCCCCCTATATAGAAAACTCTAGGAAAAATTCGCAAAAAAATTTTACCAAGTTTTTTGGCATGGGGCCTATAGATCCTAACTAACTTTTTTCTCCTATTAGAAATTCCCCTACCCTGTTCTATATAACCCCACGTTTTCTAGACACCCATGTCAGTTCTAGAAGAAGGTGATTGTTTTAGAACACCTATTAACGTCTGAGATAACAGCTCTACCTCACCATCATACCAAGAGGTGAAGTTACACTCCCAATCCAGACTCTTTAACATCTTTAACCTCTCTATGTCTAGGACTAATTGCTTAGGAGTATTCATATGTTAATTAGTTAAGAGCTTTGACAAGGAGTGCAATCAATACAGCTAGTAAGATAGTATGTAGAGGTAGGATAATAATAGCGATGATAAGGAGTATGATAAGGAGTAAGGGATGGTTCATATTACTTAGAATTGATGATGTAGACTACTGGTTGTTGTTGTTGTTGGGGTTGGACGTAAACTGGTTGTTGAATGGCAGTTGTAACAATAGGAGTTGCGGCACTAACAATGGCTGCTACACCCAACAACGTCCCAACATTACCCCATCCACCTCCATAACCATATCCATATCCACCACCATAACCATATCCACCATATCCATATCCACAAGCTCCAGCACCCCTATAATACCCACCTCCATATCCATAACCACCATAATAGGCGTGGGCAGAATTGATGGAGCTTACAAAGAGGAGTCCAATTATAGCTCCGATTATTAGTTTCGTATTCATTGTTATTATTGTAATGGAATTTGTTTAATTATGCAATTGTTAATTCAGCCTCTAACTCCTCTTCATACCTCTCAAAAGCCTCATTAACTCTCTCTTGGAGAGTCTTGATACCCTTATCATATCCCTTAACCTCCCAATCTAACATCGCCTCTAACACTCCACAAACGTAAGCCCATTTCATCGAACGATCATTAGGATACTTAGCTGCACATAGTTCGGTGAGCTTATCTGTCAATTGCTTTACTGTTACGTTGTCTTTATTTTTCATACTATTAGTATAAGGGAATTTGATTGGAAGTTCAAGCAAGGATCTCCCTCTGAATGACTTTCTTTGCGTGGAAGAGATCCTGAAGATCTAAGATCACCTCACCACCCTTACCTTCGGTACCCTCTACCGTCACCCTATTCACTTTCGTTATAGTAATGTAGTGAGTGATGTTATCCGTCCCGCCTCTTCCGTCTTGAAAGGACTCAATCACCTTCAGGACGTCTCCGACCTTATAGCGCTCTTTGAGGGTTTCGACTTTTGTGTTCTTTCCGTTGTTCTTATTTTTCATACTATCAGTATAATGGACTTTGATTGGAACTTCAAGGCTTAATAGTTGTAAATGTAAATGCCAAGATAGACAAGAAGACTGATACAGGTAAGACCAATAACGGATAGGACAGCTATCAAGACGACTAGTGAATCGATTTCTTTAATTTTCATACTATTAGTATAAGGGATTCTAGTTGGAAGTACAAGCATCAATTCCCTATATGGTGAATGAGCTCTACCTTAACATGCCCATCATTAAGAAGTGAAATGTCACCAACCGTGGTATACCCTCCGAAGTAATTACCGGTGTTAGGATACCTCTTTGACAGAGCCGATCGCATCTTACTAACGTCAAGAGTGCCAACAAAAGGCACACTATAATAAGAGTGATCATACCAGGCCGAGCTTCCGCTCTCGATCATGACCTTCTTGCCCCACTTCAGTGCTCCGACGTTGTTCTTATTTTTCATACGATCAGTATAAGGGATTCTGGTTGGAAGTTCAAGGCTTAATACCGCCCATTCCCCCATCCATAATCCTTATAGTCTCCCTCCCTCTCGTTCGAATCAAACCCTGCATGATAGGCCAACACCTCAAGCTCGGTCATCTGGGCCTCTTCAATACGAGGACTGCATCCAGTACCACCGACAAAGTAATGAGGATTCCGGCTACGGCGATAGTAGCTATCCATTGAACCGCGATCGAAGGGATCACCATGACGGCTGCGCTTGAATTCGATTGTCGTTACTGCTTCGTTGTTCTTATTTTTCATACGATCAGTATAACGGAATTCAATTCGAACTTCAAGAAAATTATTCAGTCAAGAGCCATCCTACCTAGTTTATTAAGGTTGCTAGAGGTTTGATCGTTTCCGACCGCCTTACCTAATCCTTCACCTAGAGATGTGCTCTTGACTAAAATTGATTGAGTTAGGCTAGACTAACTCGATTCTTTTCCAGGTCGTTAGCTGAGATGTGAATGACCTTCTTAGTGGTCTTCTTTCGAGGGGTAATCGTAGCCGTTACCTCCTTCTTAACATCTGCCTTCTTCACTACTCCCTTACCTGTAAAGGTAGTAAGGAGCTCCTTAATTCCACCCGCTTTCTCAATCTTACCCTTCAAGTTAGTTCCGAACGCCGTATACGCCGTTCCACTCACTTGGCACTCAATTACAGGAGTCGGGAGATTTCCGAACGTCTCGTAATAGTTAGTTAGGTACTCGATCACTTCAGCGGGCGTGTTGTTTTTGTTCATTTTAGTTTTGTGTTTGTTGTTGTTTGACTTATTCTACTCTTCTATTATGATTAATATTCGTTGGAACTTCAAGCCTCTTCTACAACGATGATCCTGAATTTCTTATTGGAAATCTCTTCATGAACGGACTGTACACTAACTACAGCCTGGGAAGATCCAGGACTGGATTCATGAACATTAACCCAACCTACATCATGATCGGTTAGAGATTCAATGATCTGGTCCATAACCTGTCCGGCTGTAAACGGCTTTCTTATATTTTTCATACTATTAGTATAACGGAACTATTCGGCGAACGCAAGCTTCATCCGCTTTCTGTTATAAGCTTTCAAGTTCTTGAATTTCTTAGTAAGTGGGGCAAAGGGTTGACGAACCTTGACCTCTTTAATTTCGACTGTCCATTTCTTAATTTTCATACAATCAGTATAAGGGAATTAAGAAGGAAGTTCAAGCCAATTTTATGACCTCAACATCATCCGGAATAGGATGTGAATATCCCTCTCCATCTGCATAAAAATGATACTCATTCTCATCAATACCAACTAACGTACCCTCACTACCTTCTACAGGACATTCCATAATATCCCCTACTTCATATTGCTCTCCATTAATAAGAAGGGCGAATTGTTCTTTTTGCTTTTTGGATGTTTTAATTTTCATACTATTAGTATAAGGGAATTTGGAAGGAACTTCAAGCTTATTCTTTCTCCATTTCTGCTTGAGCTTCCCTAGGGTGCCATTCAACAAAGCCTTTAGCTTCTAACTCATTGTAAACATCATCACAAATCTTATATTCATCAGGATTATCAATTCCACCACCTTCACGAATCTTTAGTACACCCTTCCATAAAATATCAATAATATCCTTACTATAATCATCTCCATACATCCTATACATATCATCAAGTGTAATATCATCACTCACATCTATCAAAGCACCATCAACTAATTCTGACATTTCACCACACGTTACTTTATTTTTCATAAATTTATAATATAGGAATTTGGAAGGAACTTCAAGCTTATTCTTTCTCCATGAGGTAAGTAATCTCGGTCAGATCTTGAATGAAGCAACTAAACTCACCATGCAAATTACTATCACAATCATTCTCTTCCTGATCCCATTTCAGGGCCTTTTTGTAATTTTTAGTAGCCATCAACTCCTTCAGCTCTTTTAGATTCTTGTAGATAGCTCCAGTAATGTTTTCGTATTGTTCGATCGTTTCGGTGTTCTTATTTTTCATACTATTATTATGAATGAATGATTAGGAACGTTCAAGCTTAATCTTGCCAAGCTAGCTCACTTACCCATTCAGTAATTAGGTCGTTAATTTTGTATTCAAGATCTGTCAAATTAACTTCCTTATTATGATCTTCAAGAAGAGCATTTTTGAGGGCTTGGATCGTTGTATCGGGTATTTCAATTTTCATACTATTATTATGGCTGGATTAGAAGGAACATTCAAGCTTAAAACGAGACTGTATCTTGAACGGAGTAAGAAAAGTTTTCAAGTTTACATTGATTCTTTTTCGAGAGCTTTTCAAAGTTCTCTTGAGCCCAACTAATAAAGTCCTCGAACCTTTCAATCTCAGTATCGACGTTGTATTTGGCTTTTTCGGTGTTCTTATTTTTCATACTATTATGATAATGGAATTTGAAAGGAATTACAAGTCTATTCTTAAAAAAGGTTTAGAGGTGAAGGCCCATATTAACGCCTCCACCTCCTTATCCCTTTACCGAGCTATTCTTTTAGAAAGGACAATCGGCGTTAACTACCTTCTTCTGGACCTTAACTGTCTTCTTTTTAGGTCGAGCTTCGATGTTAGTCTCAGACTTAACTTCCTTCTTCTTAACTACTCCCTTTCCAGTGAAGGTCGTAAGAAGATTCTTAATACCTCCAGCCTTCTCAATCTTATTCTTGAGGTTAGTACCAAAGGCAGTATAGGCAGTACCTGATACCTGACATTCGATAACTGGCGTAGGAAGGTTACCAAAAGTCTCGAAATAACTTACGAGATAGTCGATAACGTCGGTTGGTGTTTTAGTTGCTGTTGACATGTTGTTTTTTGTTGTTGTTGTTGGTTGACTTATTCTACTCTTCTATTATGATTGAATTTTAAAGGAAGGTCAAGCAGGAACTTGAATGATCATTGACTCCTCACCATCCCAAGTAATGTACCCACCTTCTCCTACAGACTTCTCTCCATTCTCTTTGAAGTACTCAAGGTTCTCTACCTCATTTTCATTAGTTAGATCCAAGATCCTAACTGTACCTTCATACCTATCAACTTCAATGTAGTGCTTAATCTCCTGGTCGTTGTTCTTATTTTTCATACTATTATTATGGCTTGGTTATAAGGAAATGTCAAGTCTATTCTTCGTCAGAGTCTTCTTGAGCCTCACTAATAGTTCCCTTTACATCCTTAACCCTATCATTCTTACACAATATACCATCCTTCAGGAAGATGAGATCGTATTGATCGTCAGCAATAATCTCAGCTACTACATCAATATCTACTCCTTTAGGAATAGGAAGGTAGGTGACTTGATTTTGGATTTTCTCGTTTAGTGGTTCTTTATTTTTCATACTATTAGTATATTAGAATTTGATTGGAACTGCAAGCTTAATCTCCGTCATCTTCATCATCGTAATCAGTCTCAACAATAATCATAACTGTATTCTTTACATCTTCAGCTTCAGCAATATCATAAAAAGCGAGTTTAGCCTCTGACTCCACATCACACATATGGATGTCAGCTTCAGGATTGAATTTGTTGAGATGTTCGATTAGTTCTTTTATTTTCATACTATTAGTATATTGGAATTTGAAAGGAACTTCAAGCTTAATCAAAATCAATCTCCTGTAAGTACTCAGCTAACTCTTCACTTTCTTTATCCAATTTATTATACCATTCACTATCCTCACTTACAATAAAATACATACTCTCTTCACTAAAACCTACACAAACTTCATTCTCGTTAACTACATTAACATAATCAGTCCACTCACTAGCATACTCTAAAGCAGTCTCTTTAGTCATCTCTTCATCATCCTTTAACAACCACTCATAACATTCAGTAGTTAACTCTTTACTAATTTGTTTACCTAAATCACCAACATTCTTATCACTAACCCAAGTCCTAATGTCTCCATCTTTATTACAAAAAGACATCTCATTATAACCTGTATAAATTTCTACACCTTTATAGTTCTTATTTTTCATATATTCAGTATATTGGAATTTGGTTGGAACTTCAAGCTTAATCTTCCCAGACTTCTAGATCACTAACCCAATCAGAAATTAAGTCGTTAATCTTTCGTTCAAGATCTTGTTGACTAACTTCCATGTTATGCTCTTTTTGAAGAGCATTTTTGAGGGCTTCGATCGTTGTATCAGGTATTTCAATTTTCATACTATTAGTATAAAGGAATTTGGAAGGAATTACCAGTTAAAAATTTCGTCTGGATCGTTTTTAATGTTACAAATCTCGTCTTGTTCCTTCTCGGAAAGGTTATCAAAGTTCTCCTCACACCAATTCATGAACTTTTTGAAGCGCTCGATTTCGTTTGTTATGTTGTACTTATTTTTCATACTATTAGTATAAGGGAATTCATAAAGGACTTCAAGCCTGAATTTTAAGCTTGACGTCCCCGGGGATTTTTCATATAATAAGACTGGACCTCTGATCCCTCGGGAAAGTAATTCAGATTCCTATTGCAGGTTCCAGTCTGAGCCACTATAATGAATGGATAATAAGAGAAGGGACGTTGAGCAGGGTCCAGGTTAAAAACAGCTCGCTAGTTCGGTAAGACGAATGTATGTTAGTTAGCTGGGAGTACTCCGATTGACTCACGTCATCCTCATATCTTAGTTCAAGCCCCCTTCACTTCATTTTCGGAGGAGTTAGTGGTTCCGAATTTTTAGCTTGATACTTCCAGAAGTACCTAGATACTAATATATAGAAAATAAACGATATTCGAACCGATCTAAGTCATTATTATTCATCCTATCTTCGAAATAAGATGAATGAGTAAATCGAGTTAGGTAGTCAAAAATTGGTCTGTTTTCTCTTAGTTCATATCCTAGTTTATATAGGAAGAACTTATATGGGTTAGTTAAAAACTTTCTCATATGTTAGTCTAGGGCTAGATTGTACTCATCAAAGAGTTCTTTAATGTAGTTACCCGTAGCGTTATCCATATCGGAGTAACAATTCCATAGATAAAGATAGGGGTTACCATCCGTAGATACGGTACTAGCTGCCCGAAGCACAGCATTCCGGACTTTCGGCGGAAGCTGAAGCAGGGAGTCAATAAAGCAATCGTAATAATTCGGTGGTTTCTTATTCATTAAAGAGATTATACAGGAATTCGGGGGAATATGCAAGAAAAAACCGTTTCTTGCCTAGATGTTGCAGTTTAGGAACTTTGGGAGCTGGGATCGACTTATGTTTATACATTCCCATCCTTCTATTCCATACCTTTTCTCTATATAGATAGGTTCTTCCTATCATTCTACCCCATGTATAGTTATTTCCTTTCATTTCTATATTTCTAACAGTTCTAGACTATTAGTAGAGTGAGTATAGCCTATGGGGGGGCTGGAGAATCCGCCCGCTTTTAATAACTAAACGGGGCTAATCGTTGTTCAAAACTATATATCTATACTATAGTAATAACCTATCACTCCTTATAGGATCATCCTATCTA
>Ga0208622_1000429_pt1 | contig 17406 bp, 11 predicted proteins | sample CryBogCBH12Jul09_FD_184621 | JGI IMG/M metagenome (GOLD analysis project Ga0208622, IMG submission 184621) | Freshwater microbial communities from Crystal Bog, Wisconsin, USA - CBH12Jul09 (SPAdes) | ecosystem: Environmental > Aquatic > Freshwater > Lake | place: Crystal Bog, Wisconsin, USA... | reverse complement strand
AGCTTCATGCCACGCAATGAAGAATCTCCTTGCCGAGAAGCAGAATGTGTTCTTCCACGACTACGACGTCCTGTCGGTAGCTGGGACCAGCGCCGGCGTTGGGCTGAAGGCCCTCCCTCCCGTCCGTAAAGCCATCGGGAACGGGTATGACACCAAGACGATCACCCTCTCATGCGGCAAGCTGTCGACTGGTGTCACCATCCCTCAGTGGTCATCTATCTTGATGCTCCGGAACCTTCAGTCTCCCGAGACGTACTTTCAGGCTGCATTCCGCGTCCAGTCACCCTGGTCGATCAAGAATCCCAATGGAGATAGCCCCAACGAAGAGCTCGTCGTGAAGCCAGTGTGCTTTGTGTTCGACTTTGCACCCACCCGGGCTCTTCGTCAGATCGCCTCATACGGTGCGGGTCTCAACCCTGATGCGACTAACCCCGAGGATGCAGTGAGAGACCTCGTGAGCTTCTTGCCAGTGCTTGCCTATGACGGCTCACACATGACACAGATTGATGCTGGGGGAATTCTCGATATTGCGATGGCTGGTACCTCGGCAACGCTCCTGGCGCGCAAGTGGGAATCTGCATTGCTGGTCAATGTAGATAACGACACATTGCGGAAAATCCTCAACAACGAGGATGCGAAGCGAGCAATCATGAACATCGAGGGATTCAGATCCTTGGGTGACAGCGTGTTTGAGACCATCGTGAACAAGAGCGAGAAGGTGAAGGAGACGAAGCGCGAAAAAGGTAATGACGTAACTCCGAAGGAAAAGAAGGAGTTGACGGCCGAGGAGAGGGAATACAAGAGTCTCCGAAAGCAGGTTCAAGAGAAACTCATCAAGTTCGCTACACGCATTCCTGCATTCATGTACCTCACGGATTTCCGCGAAAACACCCTCCGCGATGTGATCACGAAGCTTGAGCCGGAACTCTTCAAGTCAGTGACTGGCTTGACGGTCGAGGACTTCAACCTATTGGTCTCGCTGAATGTCTTCAACAGCTCTCATATGAATCAGGCGGTCTTTGCATTCCGGCGTTATGAGGACGCCTCGCTGTCGTACACAGGCATTGACAGCCACGAAGGCCTCACCCATATTGGGCTCTACGACACGGTTGTAGCCCAGGAAAGCGCTTGAGCCCAAGGGGTTCTCTTGTCGTCGTTTTGTTTCGCCTCAAAAGCTAGGCACTGAATAACTCAGAGTGTCAGTGTTGGAAACCTGCGCTCAACTCAAAGGACTGGAGGAGCTATGCGATTAAGGGAGTTGGAGGTACGAAAGTTTGGGCGACTTGAAGATTTGTGTCTTCCAGTTTCTGGTGTAAATATTTTCATCGGCCCAAATGGAGCAGGTAAATCCACAATTGTCAATTCGATGTTGTTTGCAACTGAGCGGACTGAAATTAATCCGCTCGATCACCCAGCATCTCCCGAGACAGCCGTGACAATGCGTTTTGAGGACAGAATTGGATCGTTTGTCGTCTCGCTTTGTTATTGGTTGTTTGAAAAGCGAGACGAACTCGGGCTCGAAGCCCTAAGTCAAGCCTACGAAGTTTTCAGGTCGAGTATTCCTCACGGAAAAAGTCAAAATGATGTTTGCCTGCTTTTGTTCATTGCAAATTTGGATCGTGTGGAACTCAGCCCAGACGCAGTCGCAAACACATCGTTCTTGATGAACTCAGACTTATTTTCCAACCAAGAAGAGAAGCTAGAACCAACTGAAATTCTTGAAATTCTCTATCACTTAGTTGATGACCATGTTGACTATCTATTGGTCGACAGAACGGTTGTTTCAGGTGGGGTCGTTGGGGCTATCGATTGGGATTTAGCATTAGCGGTGAGAGAATGTGGACTCAAAGACGGACTGTGTCCATGCGAAGAGTTTTTTCTTAACCAACAGTCGAGTCTTGAGTCGAACAGGGAGAATGACCCAACCGGCATCTCCACGCCCAAATCGTCATTAAGGGTTCTGAGTAACAGCCCGGCTCACTTTGCCCAATCTGAAACCCAGCAGATTGGGCGAAAAGAGTTCGCGTCGTACTTCGATAGTATTTCCCCTGTTTTTGCTTCACTTTCGCCGATCGAATCATCCTTTCAAGCCTCTCTAGATTTGGCTATAGAGCTGCTTGGTTTTTCGCTCGAACATGATGTACCCGCGTCTCGTTTCATCGAAGCAGAAAATTTTGGCCGTGATACTGGCAGGGGTGCGAACATAACTTGGCGGCACCTACGAAAATGGTCTGAAGGGAGAGGTGTCTTTGGAGTTGGGGATCTTAAAGACAAATATTCAGATGTGGCTGGGCGCTTGCATGCCGGGAATGAAGTTGCAACATTCCCAATTGAGCGTGCGCAAGATCTTGGACTCCTTTCTTTCGACGAAGCTCGTTCTCTCCTTGCAATTTCCAAGACACTCGAAGTTCTGGCCCCAGATTTTCTAGATGAAGTTGGAGTTTTTGGGTTTGAGGTTAAGAATCCCAAGTACAAAGGACAGTTACCTGGGCGAATAATCCCTGTACTGGGCGGGATACCAATAATTCACCTCAGCTCAGGCCACCAGGCGTGGATGCGGCTTTCTCTTGAAATCGCTTTGTTGATGTATCTCAACAAATCTTTTCTATGGCGGCAGAACGCTGGTATTGAGTCGTTCACGGATTTCGAAATTGATTTGAGGGATTTCGTCATTTTGTTGGACGAACCTGAACTACATCTCCACCCGAAGGCGCTGTCGTCTGTTGCTAGAAAATTAGAGTCGCTGCCCGAAAAAGGTGCACAACTTTTCATCGCGACTCATGATTCGAGGTTTTTTGATTTGAGAGTTGTTGACTGCACTAAGTGGCAAGTTGAGCCAATTAGAAGGACGACACCTCCGGCTTTGCGGAATGCGCTGGAGAACGAAAATCTCCTCAAAGTTGGGGACGGTGCAATCAAAGAAGACTTGTTCAGGCAATTCGAAGAACTCGATTCTTTTCGACGTCGTATGGCCAAACTGACAAGGGTCACGGTCGCGCCAAGTGAGTCGTTTCTGCATACACGAATGGGGCTGACAGACGGAGAAATTGCTCTACATGTCAGGTCATTTCTTTTTGTTGAAGGACCACATGATGAAGTCATGCTGGAAACCCTGTTCGGCGACAGGCTCCGTGATCATGGCATACGCATCGTAAAAGTTGATGGGGACTTCAATATGGCGGCCGCAGCAGAGTCTGAGATGGTGACAATGCTGGGAAAGGAAGTTTTGGCTTTGGTCGACTACTCGAATTTGAAGAAGAAAAGGAATCAGAAGTCTGAATTCGGGAAATGGTTTGATCGGCAAAAAAAGAAGGATCCAACGTCGGTCTACATGCTCCAAAAGTTCGACATCTTGACTTACATCAACGAAGAAGTGATGCAGGACGTCAGTTCGAATCACAATTTCACAACCTGGAAGGACGTCGATGAAGAGTGGTTTTCTATTAGCGAAGAGAGGCGTCGGTCCCTGTATTACAAGTCTTGGCTTATTGAAACATACGGATTGCCCAGATTCGTCGGAGAGGACATTAGCGACGACGTGAAGCGGATGAGATTACGAGGCCTTCTCAAGCACCCAAAATTTATTGTTCACCCTGATTTAAGGAAAGCCATTGACACCTTGATTAATAGATCGGATCGAAACGGCTAGGTGGTCATTCGGGCCAGATGGGAAAGACTTGCTAGTCGACAGTGGTTGTCGTGTCTGAGCACATTATTGGTTAGTCGCTGCAGCTTTATTCAAACGAGCGTCATTGTCGCAGTAAATGTATTGAGCGATGTATCTATTGGCCCGTACACCGGGGAACAACAACGACTATCGATACAGAGAAAAGGCAAGTAATATAAGAGAAGTTGCTCTAACTGATGAAGTAGACACTATCTACGGAACCGAGGGTCGGGGGTTCGAATCCCTCCAGCCGCACCATTTGTGCCGAACCCATTTGGGGTTTCGGCCTTGTCGCCCAATGGCCATTAAATACTTGAGCGAATTCGCACAATCGAGTTCATGTAGGGATATCACCGGGCTTAAAACGAATAATTGTCCATATTGGAACTACAGATCTCACTAGCACCGGACCAAATAACGTTCAAGCAACCGAGTGTTGTTTTTAGAGCCGTGTCTCCAATTCGACCAGCTCATTGTGCCTGATTCGGTTTTCTCACCCAGTGCGTGAGTGGGATTCTGACAACAAAAAGGTTGCTAATCAATAAATCTGTGGATTAAGGACCAATAAAAACGCAGGACTCGATTAACAAAAGTAGGAACGCTCAAACCAAATTTCGCCGGTATATCGATTGAGGGCGCAAGCTTTGCAGCCCAACCAGTGTTTCTTCCCTTGGCCTTCGCAATGCGCTTCCTTCGTTTGCGAAGGTAAGGGATGTTGGCGAGTACCCAGATACACGCCTTAACTTTTTGTCTCCACCATCCAGATCTAGCCGCACCGAAAAATATCCCCAATTCGACTACTAAAAACATTGGGAAAAGTAGGAACGTGGATCGCAAATTGTAAAGAGTAAGAAAATTAATTACTCGGTTTCTTTCGAGCAGATACCATTTTTGATTTGAGCGCCCAAAATCATAATGGTGTACGCCGACGGCGGTTGATTCGTAGAAGACCCTCTTCCCGCTCTGCCAAGTTCTCAGAGATAAATCTGAGTCCTCGGCGTAGGCCAAGTACTCTTCGTCAAAACCTCCAAGGACGTCCCAAAATTCGCGTCGCACCCCGAAGAGTGCCCCAGATATACCTTGAACTTCCTGCGAGGTCGTGTGAAGTGACATTGAATCGCCGTAAGAACCCGACCAGGAAATCATCAAGTAGTGAGTTGGATTGCCAACCGAGTTCACAATAACTGGATTTCCTGGAAGCACTACGGCACCTGTGGCCAATCCGATGGTTGGATCCGCTAAACGTTGCGCAAGATTAAATAATGCAAGTGGCTCAACTACAAGATCGCTATTTACGAAAGTTACAACTTCTCCACTCGAATAAGCCACGCCTAGGTTGCATCCTCCCGCAAAGCCAGTATTCGTCCCAGGATTTAGTTTGATGATTCGGGAATCGTCAGCAACGGACTCGATACCCGGTGAACCATTGTTGACCAATATCAGTTCAATCTCAACACCTGTCGACGAAAGGATTGCTTCGACGCATGCGGACAGAAGAGGCTCGTCTTGATACGCGAGAACTACAACTGATATTCGAAGGGACTCTGAACCCACGCATCTAGCTTTCTGGAAGGGCCTTCTAAATTCTTTCTAATCACATTGCCGCTGAATAAAAGCTGTAATGCGAAACGAAATCTGGGAAGATTACGAACCTTTGTGCTCATTGGAATTTTTGAGCAATGCGAGTTCTTGGGTTAGCTTTCTTATTTGGACCGCTTGTTTTGTAATGACTTCGGTTATGTGAAACACAATAACCAGAAGAAAAAATATTCCACAGTAAGTACCAAAGCTGGATTCTGTTTTGATGCCGAAGAAACGAACTATCGGCTTAGGCGCCCAAAATGGCAATACCGCCGCGGTGACGACCAGAGCAAAAGAAAAGACAATCCAGAGAATGGCTGTCAATTCATTAATTCTTCGCTGGCGCAGAGATCGAACTACAACGAGCAGGAATAACAGGCTTGTGATAGCCAAAAAAACATTGATTCGTGACATCTATGAAACTCCGAACGTATTAGTTGAAATTGTGAGAAAAATACGAATCATGAAGTAGGCCGAGCGGAATCCTCTGATGCTCGACTTGCCGTGTTCGCGCGGCAGCATTTTCACTGGAGCTTCAACGACTTTCATCCCCATTCGGGTCGCTATGACAATAGTTTCTACCTCTGGATAGTCAGTCGGGTAGTGGAGTGCGAATTGTTGGATGGCTCGACGGTTGAAAAGCCTAAAGCCTGAGGTTGTGTCAGTGAAGCGCTCTTTAGTTTTACTGGATACAAGCCATTCAAGAGCCTTCATCCCAATTCGCCTCGAGGTCGTGGAGTTAAATTCACCCCTTCCTAACCAACGGGATCCAATAACGATGTCCGCCCCAGTCTGGATGAGTCGTTCGATGAGAAGAACAGACTCACCTGGATCGTGTTGACCATCTCCATCAATCTGGAATGCGTAATTGAATCCGTGCGTCTCGGCAAATTTGAAGCCTGTTTGTACCGCGCCCCCAATTCCTAAGTTGTTTGGCAAATTGACTACCTGCGCATTTGTTGTGAGGGCCCGCTGGTACGTGTCGTCAGTGGAGCCATCGTTGATAACCACAATTTCGCAACCGGGCATCTTGTCAAAAATATTCTCAACTGTACGAACTATCGCGCCCGATTCGTTATATGCGGGCACTATCACACAAATCTCACTAAATTGAGGGCTTACGTTAGAGGCTGTCCGGCTCTCTCCACTTTCGCTGTCACGAACCATGTCGATTCCTCATTAAAATATTTATTACTGCACCAGAAAATTAGCGTAGCAGCAAATGCATCGGTAATATCATGACTGTTGGGGCGTCAAATGGAAGTTCAGTTCCCGGAAAATTCACTTAAATCACACGAAATTAATAAGTCATCGGATAGGCGCCCTGGGGCGAGCGAGCAGCCTGTGGGTCGCGAGATTTCATTGATTCAGAAGTACTGATCTCATTGTTCTGCTGAGATTTCAAATTATTGAAGAAGTCGAGTTAGGTACAGATTTGTAGGAGTAACTAGTGCCCAGCAATTGGACAGGACTGAATGGGATGAAAACCTTCTTTGCGCTTATTCGAGGCACGGTCCTCCTTGCTCTCGTGGTAACTATCAATATCAGCGCTAGTGATATCGCTGGAGCAGAGTCTTCTAGGCAACCCTGTGGTCGTGCATACCAAATAGGAGAATTCTGCTACCAGATTAAAGGGAAAACTGCGAGCATCACTAAGTATGTGGGCAAGGCGACGAGGGTCGCAATCCCCAAATTTGTCCGATCGAAAGAAGTGACTTCGATTGGCAAGCAGGCACTAGACAACTTGGGAATTACCGCAGTTACTCTGCCCAATTCAGTGGCGGAGGTTGGCCCCTACGCGTTTGCCAATAATCATCTGACGTCAGTGGTCCTCCCTCCGTCAGTCAAGACAATTGGCAAATACGCCTTCCAGAACAACGACTTCACCTCACTCACCGTTCCCCGTTCGGTGGTCACTATTGATCAGGGCGCCTTCGTCAGCAACAAGCTCTCGACCCTGATCATTCCCACCACGGTGAAATCAATCGGCCAGGGCGCCTTTGCCTTTAATAACTTGACCGCAGTTACTCTGCCCAATTCAGTGGCGGAGGTTGGCCCCGAAGCATTTCAAGGTGACCATCTTCTTCTCCGAGTGGATTTCACTCTCACTGCTGGAGGTGAGTCGAAGTCATTTGTGCGAGAGGGGTTCGCTAGTCAAGTTGGCTCGCTCCCTGATTTGAATCGTTATGTTGCAGGGAAGATGTCGTTAGTTTGGACGTGTAACCAAACGCTGATCACACAATCAAAGTTTACATTTGTGAATTTTGACCACTGTGTTGGTCACACAGTCAAAAAAATCGAGGAAGCAATTAGTTTTGTTAATCTAGCGACCAACACAACTGGACAGCTTCCGCAACCGATGAGTGCGAATCGGGATCAAGAGATTTCGCTCCCCTCCCCAGGCCTCGTGAAAAACGGATACGTTTTTAAAGGGTGGTTCGACGGTGTCGCTACGTACCAGCCGGGCCAACTTTATTTGGTTACCAAAAATGTTGCATTTCGAACCGTCTGGGCTATTTCAGAACCGACCCCGTAACGCTGACCTTCGGCGATTGGCGAGTTCCCAATGCCTACGTGGTGGGTGGCTCTGAGACTCAAAGTGAGGGGACTAGTTCGCTCGTTGGGTCGGCATCACATGATTCTTCGCTAGTCACAGTATTCGATTGGAAAAGGGCTACTGCAGCGACGAGAAGAAGAAGACAAATTAAGTAAATAACGATTGCAAGGTCAACATTTCGAGGAATGTAATTTCGGGGAAAACCGACGGGCGTGACGCCAGTGTCATAGCGCCAGAAATTCTCGCAAATCATGTAGATGTTGCCTAGCGTTGCGAACGCAGTGAGTTTCCTAATGTCTCTAGCGAAACTTTGTTGAGTGCCGGTGAATAATAAAAGCAGCATGCCAACGACTGGAGGCAAACTGTACCTACCTTGCCACCAGAGTCCGTAGTTTGAAGTAGACGCAAGCTGATACATCGGCAGGGCTTCAAGCAGCGCCGATATGAAGAAGACTGAAATCACCACAAAGATCAAATATTTGCGGTGGCGAGGAAACCTGGCATAGGACGGTATGAAATAGAGAAGTACAAGGGAAATTGCCAAGAGCACCAAAGGGCTAGGGAACGTGTCTAGCCAACCGAGTCCGCCCCACAACTGCGGAATTTTGGTGTAAATGTCCTGGAATGCAATACCTAATTGATGGATCAGGGCGCCCAAGCTCGGTGGCAAAAGGGAGGTAGCATCCCCTTCGCTCTTATGGCTGATCCCCCAAATATATGAGAGTGCAACACCAGGGACTGTTGCGAAAGCGAGGCGGACCAAGGTTCGAACGTTTGGGCGAGGCTTCATCCAGATTACAAAGGTTGCCACGAGCACGCCAAGCCAAATCGGACTCGAAGGTCGGGCTGTTGCGAAGAGGATCGCAGTTAGAGAAATTTCCAGGAAGCTTCGTTTAGAGAATGGGGCGGAATCAATCGCTGTCCAGTGCTTAAGCAGCGTGGCAGAGAAAACGAGCGCCGAAGCAACTTCCCAACCGCTTGGGTTTGTAGAAGCCATTATGAAGGTGGCAATTGGTGGTAGGAGGAGGTAGACGGCCAGTACCGGGAATTGCCTAACTCGACGTAATTGGTACGCTGCAAGTGCTACGAGCGCCAAGCAACTCGTTAGGCCGAATAGTCTTCCCCAATTACCCGCTACCGAACCCGAATTTGAACCTGAAGCTATTTCCCCAAGACCCACAATCCAATAGAACAATGGCGGATAGTTGGTAATCCGGGTCGTTGATGAGAAGAAATTCGTCACATCTTGGGGCGATGTGCAGGTGTCGGGCTCCTCAGAATTGAATGCATAGCAGGGGACTTCGTTGGCGGCTCCGTTTCCATGCTCTTGGAGTCGAACGCTACTAGGTCCGCCATGATGGATATCGACCCAAGCGGTGGCGAGTTGAACCGTGCTGTCAGGGCCGGAATTTACTGGGGAGCCGACAAACATTCCAATTCCGACCATCAGGCTGAGAAGCACCGGTGCCCACCACTTCCCGAGCAGGGTTGCAATTGAAGTCGTTCTGAACATTGTCCTAGCAGTGAACTTCATGGGAACCTGATTTCGATAAAGATTCGTGGCGCACCGAAAGAGGCGCCAATTTGAAAGGAGTCGTTCTGTCGGGGCAGACCTCGCTACGAATTCTACCCCGTAGGTATCTCGCCCCTTTAAATTTCAGTAAATCACGACAATTCGAACCCAAGATCAGATTGACCTAATTGAAGTAAGAGGTTGCTGAAGTTTCGACGCCTCAATCTGAGAGTGCCAGTTCCGAATCAATCACAGAGTGGAACTGTGAATGTCAGACCCGGTCTCAATTTTCTTGTGGTGCGTTGATCGAAATGTCCAGTATTTCGAACTCAGAAAGGTAACGCCGGAGAAGCAGACCATCAAAACGCATTGCGTTACGACTAACGGGAATTTCAACTCTTGAACAAAAAAATAAATGCCGCAAAGATTGAATACGAATACCACCGACGCAACGGTGAGAAATTTCGCAGCTTCTCGGTGAATCGCTGCCGTTGATCGCCATACAAAGTTGCGCTGTAAAACATACGTAATCAACAGACCAACCACGGCAGAAAGTACGTAAATTGCGGTTGCATTCAGCCATGCACCAAATAGTGAGTCGAAAATGATTAATAAAAGGATGTTGGAAACCGCACTTCCACCACCAATGACTAGGTAACGCCCAGTTAACGAATTCCAAAATTTGGTTATCAACGATATCCCCAGTTTTGACAGCGTTTGTCGTATGAATCTGCACCCTGCTCCGGACGCTACGAATGAAATTCTAGTCCAGTGTTCGTCTCAACTACCCGTCGCGTTTCATTGGCGTCCTGAAATGATGCCTACCCCGAGTGAAACACATTTGGAGGTGTGTGAATGTAGCCCAGCGTTCGCTCAGACTTTCGGGTTGCCTCAAGGCCTTGATTTACCATTTTTAATACTCAGATTGAAAGCTTGAGGCAGTCCACGTCGCCGATATCACTAATCGTGCATCGCGCCATGTTCACTCTTCGTAGCCAAGCGGCCGTGTTTGGCCACATTCTCGCCTGATTTCAGGGCCGATTTTGGCTGGAAGAGCCTAAATTGATTATGTCTGATATCGGTTGCTAATTGGTGATACCGACAGTAGGTTCTGTTGGTGAGATTGTAAATACAACAAGTTTGGAAACTATGAATCGACCCAATCGGCGTCTTTATGTTTTCTTGGCACTATTGCTGGTCTCCACTTATACCCTGCTAGGGAGTTCCTCGGTTCGGACATTAGCCGTGGAGCCCTTGTCGCCTGTGGGGCATCCAGGGGCTGCGGGGTTTCCCGCTGGCTCATGGCGTCTGACAGCAAATCTGAATTTCACCTCAACTTCCTTAGATCAAACGCAATGGACGCCGAATTGGCTAGTTTCAGACCCAACAGCAATATCGAATGGCTTTCAGTATCTCTATGACCAGAATTGCTTTAATCCAAAGCTCGACAACGTTTCCTTCAGGATGTTGAATTTGGCGGTGGTTCAACAAGGTTGCACAGGTCAAAACGGACACGTCTGGCCCTATCAGGGGTCGGTCGTCAGCACGGTTCACTCCATGAGGATGCAATTCGGCTACGTCGAAGCAAAGATTGATTTTCCGCTATTGCACTGCAGAAAAGGCGATATCAAGCCAAAGAATCCACAATGTGTCCAGAATCACCCGGCGTTCTGGATGTATTCAGGCACTCCCACATCATCTTCAGCGACCACATCTGAGATAGACATCGCCGAAGGGTTACAGGGAGACACATGTAGTTTGATTCACTTCACCGCTACGACATATGTTGACCACAATGTGATGCACTGCGCTCCCCCGCTGGAGGGCTGGCACGTCTACGGTGCTTGGTGGACCCCAACGCAAGTCAAATTTTACACTGACGGAAAATTAACCTACGCCGTTACTACGCCAACGGGATTTAATAAGCCTATGTTTCTCATCCTGGACAATTCGGTGCCAACAGAATGGACACCATCGGCGCCTTCTACCTTGGGGGTCGCGTACATTAGGACGTGGACGCAGCAGTGATTTTTCCATGGAGCCGATGAAATAGGATTTGATAGCAACCTATTAGTTCGGGTCACGAAGGAATTGAGCGTAATTGATGGTACGGACACCGGCGAATTCAATGAGTCGCAGTAGAGTCGGCTGGGGCACCGCGGCTAGGGTCCTCCAGCGATTTGACTCTATTGGCCCAAAGTTCGTTCGTCGGCCAATAACGTCAATCTTCCTTGGGATATTCGGGAACTCCATTTACCGGGGGTATTTCGACGTCGATTGCTATCAGTTCCATAACGACGATCTGAGCGGCACGCCTCGAGCACTGTGGAGGCACTTCCTCCGCCATGGGCGGATGGAGTCCCGCGTGGCATCGGAACGTTTCTCGCCTCATCGCTATGTTTCGCTCTTCCCTGAATGGAAGGGGGCGTCACGCGACTATCTCCTTCATTTCATCGTACGGAAGAATTATTTACCCGCATCGATTGAGGAACAGTTGCGCGTTCCGCCCCCTATTGAAGAAGACGCCTCACTTTCCGCCGATGACGGTCCTGGTGACGAAGTAGGGTCACTAAAACTGTGGGGTTCTTCATTGCTCGAGAGAGTGCTGAAATTTCAATCGGAAGTTACTCCCGTTTCGACGACCTCAACTCGCGTCGCGTTTTTTGACTGGAGCTTTCCCCGACCTGATCAAGATTCGGGATCACTTCGACTGACTCGCATACTTGAGATAGTTGTAGCAGCCGGTTTTGAAGTTGTCTTTATCGCCATTGGCGAGAGTTCTTCCCCCCAAGACGAGGCTGGTCAGTTGGATGGAGTGCGTTGGATTGCAGGGCTCGAAACGGGTCTTGTCTATCTGCTCGGAACGGGTGGCATCCCAGAGCGCAATTTTGTGGCCCGACCCGACACCGCAATTCACGTCATACCGTTGCTAAAACTGCTCGCTTCAACTGCTCGAGCGGTCTACGACTGCGTCGACCTTCATTGGCTCCGATTAGAGCGCGAACTCATGTACAACTCTGCAGTTTCTACGGCGGAGGTTTACACGGTGAAATCGATGGAGCAGTACGCCTTCCGGCACGCCTCGACAGTCTTGGCAATATCTGAGACCGAGGCGACGTACATCCAAGAAGTCGATCAGACTGCCTCCATTGCGGTACTAGCGAACATCGCGCCTGAGATTACAACGGCGCCCGGTGATGCACCACGGTCGGGGTTAGTGTTTCTTGGGTCATATCTGCACTCACCGAATGTCGATGCCGCCCAGTACATCGTGCAGTCCGTCGCCCCACTGATAAGCCAAGGAGCACCGGGACTCGCAATAGAGATTGCTGGCTATGGTTTTGAGAATTTTCAGGTCACCGACGCTTCATCGAATGTCGAAGTGATTGGCACAGTCGATGATTTGGATTCCTATTTAAGTCAGAAATTTGCCATGATTGCACCGCTACGTTTTGGGGCCGGCATGAAAGGAAAGATTCTTTCGGGGATGCTTTGTGGGCTACCAATTATTACGACCAGAATTGGCGCCGAAGGTATGGGCTTAGTTGACGAAGTCAACTGTTTATTAGCGGAGTCCCCTGAGGAATTTGCTGAAGCAGTTACTCGATTGTTGAACGACAACGAGCTCTGGGTGAGACTATCTGAGAATGGACAGAGGCACATCGAGTCGATTTGTGGTCGGGAGATGGCTGAAACCGTGCTTCGTAAGGTTCTTGATTTGAGACAAGAAGCATGAATACTGTTCGACCCCGGGTTCTTGTCGTGGGCGTGATAATGGCTGATGTTCCGGCGTTGTCAGGTTCAATCACTCAGGCGCTCCTGGCGTCTTCCAACTTTGAGGTCACGATGCGATGGGCCTCGCTTGGTCGGCATGCTGCTCCGAATGACGTTGCTGACTATGTCGCGTTCGTGGAACCAACACCTCGTGAGAAATTTGCTCTTGTTAACCAGCTTCTCGAGCCTGACGATCTCGACGTCTTCGACTGGGTCCTGGTAGTTGACGACGACATCACAATTCCGTCAACGTGGCTCGATGACTACTTAGCCCTGCAAAGTGAAGCAGCAATTGACTTTTGCCAACCAGCCCGAACCGCCGAGAGCGACATTAGTCACGCCTTTACGACTGCCCAACCTGGATTCGACGCCCGAGCAACAACATTCGTGGAAATTGGCCCAGTGTTTTCAATGAATCGACGCGCGGCCACTGCATTGCTGCCGTTTGATGAGTCGTGGCCGATGGGCTGGGGGATGGAAGCTGCGTGGCGCCGAACCTGCCACGAGGATGGAATTTCCATGGGAATTATTGATGCGTATCCCGTGGGACACTCCTTTAGGAAGACAACAGCAATTTACAGTTACGATCAAACTAAGCGCCTGATGGAAGACAAGCTCCGAAACGAGGGGCTCGACGACATCCAGTCTCATCAAGCACTTACTCGCATCTTCGTTGGCGGCAGGTGGTCAAGTGAGCCGGTTTCAGTGGGACCTGACCTTCGATTGAGTGTCGTGGTGATTACTAGAAATCGACCAACGCTGGTCCGACGCGTTCTGGATTCACTCGCCGACCAGTCATTACGGCCAGGAGCGTATGAAGTCATTGTCGTTGATGACGGATCGGATGAGCCTCTCGACGTCACTGGAATCGATACCCCTTCCCTCCGTTTGTTTCGCCAGCGGCCAAGTGGTGTCGCTGCGGCACGGAACCTGGGCCTCTTCGCCTCAACGGGTGAAGTAGTGCTCTTCATCGATGATGACGATTGGGTGGCTACGGATTGCCTAGCGGCTATTCTGGCCGCGCATCGTCATTGGCCCTCGATTGGTGATGTCGTGCTGGGCCGAACGGTTCTTGATGAATCGTTACGCTTTGATTTTCTCCTTTCGCACGCGACGAGCGGTCGCGGAGGTGAAATTTTTAACTACTCGACCTTCGCTCCACATGCCGAATTGACGTGGAGAGAGTTTTGGGGCGGGCGAGTGTCAGTAAAACGAGAGTTTCTCATGAAGAATGGGATATTCAATCCAGTGTTCGACTTCGGTGCCGAGGATATCGAGTTAGCGTCACGACTGCGAATTTATGGTCTGAGAGTCTTTTATGAGCCGACAGTGCTCCACGTGCTCTTTCGTAAATTGACACTGTCGGATTTACTGCAGCGATCGTACAAGCAAGGACGGGCTTTGGCCTTGTTTCATCGCTTGCATCCGCACGAAGAGGTTTTCGAAACAACTGCTCGAGATCCGCGAGTTCCGGTCAATCTCGACGAGTTCCAGTTGGAAGAGTTTGTCAAAGGTGGGCTTCAAATTCAATCGGAATTAGACGAGACGGGAATTGAGGCGAGAGGTCCCTTTCGTGAACTCCTTGACGAAGCTCTTTCTGGTCTATCGGCAATTTGGTTTCATCGAGGATTTATCGAGGAATCTCTTTAATGAAAACATTCGAGGGAGCTTCTTGACTTGTCTGAGTTAGGCCGAAGAGTGAAGGAGCTATTGGTTTAGCTGCCCGTGTCATTTCGACATGACGATGTCGCTAGAACCAATTCTTCAACATTTCCCTAGCTTGTAGACGTTTTCGTACTTCAGGAGAAACCGTGAGAGCGGTTTCAGGGTTCCGTCTGGATTGACAGCACTAGTTCCGACATCGGTCACAAGTGCGTGGAATACCGCCTCCGCCTTGTTCGGTACTTACACCTATAAGGTCAGCCTCTCTCGAGTAATGCGGCTTACGCCAGTGCCGATGGTTGTGTCCAGAAGCAAGAGAGTCTTGAGTTTGGTTCGCCGAGGAAACTCATTTGAAGTGCGAAAATGCTAATTCGGATGCAGATTTCCTAGTTGGTGACCGCGCCGTAGCCGTCGTAGCTGTAGTACTTGATCCAGCTAACGTCCATGATGCCGACGGAGCCGTTGGCCGCAGACGTCCCGGCGGGGATGGCGTCTTGGAGGATGATGAAGAACGGCTGATTGAACGGCCAGACCTGGCCACCGATGGAGAAGACGTTGGTGTAGTTGCCCGCTACCTGCGTCACGGTGCCGTTGGTGGCGTCGTAGGTGTCGCTCCCCCAGACAGTGCCGTCGAGGAGAAACTGCACCTTGTTGGGCGACCAGAGGATGCCGAAGGTGTGAAAGCCGGCTGAAATTGGCTGCGAGAGTGGGGCGGACAAGGTGGCGCCACCACCCCCATTCCAGTCGGTGGTGCTGTTGGGGTAGTTCGCGTGCAGGGTGGCTTGGTCGACGGAGTTGCCGCCCAGGCCTTCGGTGACGTCAAGTTCGCCGCAGTTGGGCCAACTCTGGTTGGGGAAGAAGTTTTGCCCCAGCATCCAGAAGGCCGGCCAATTGAATGAGCCCGCCGGCAACTTAATGCGCGCCTCGAGCTGACCGTATTGGAAGTTCACCTTGCCAGCCGTTGAGATGCGAGCGCTCGTCCAGTTACCGTTGCCGCTCGTGCAGTTCGTGGTGCACAGGGCGGTGATGGCGAGGTTGCCGTTGCCGTCAGTACTGACGTTGGCGGCGTTGGCCGTATTGGTCTCGATCTCACCCGTGCCGTAGTTCCACGACGGCAGGTTGGGAGCGGTGCCAACGAAGGGCACCCACCGATATCACCATTTAGTCGTATCTGTTTGTCTGCGGTTGCAAGGGGAGACCTAGCTGATGCCGCAGATGCCCAAACTTACGGAACTTCAATAACCCAAATTCGACTCTCGAGTGTCGAGCCAGCGCAGAGCATCAGTTATGGCTTGGGCGATGCTTAACTGCGACTTCCACCCAAGGAGCGACGCCGCAAGTTCGCATGCTGCAAAACCACCAGGTCCATCACCATCTCGTCGAGGGCCCTCGTGAATCGGTATGGGCCTGTGAATTATCGTATTGAAAATATTCGTCAATTCTCGAACCGAGACGCCCTCTCCGCGTCCAACATTGATTGCTCGAAAGGGTACAACTTCGGTCACCTCATCGAACGCGTCCAGGGCATGAAGGTGAGCGGACGCTAGGTCCCAAACGTGGATATAGTCACGTATGCCGGTGCCATCTGGGGTGTCAAAATCCGTGCCGGTAATAGTGAATTTAACGTTTTGCCGGGCTGCGGCGAATAATCGACCAAGAACGTGGCTCGCATCTCTATGGTGGGGTCCCGTTCGAAGTTCGGGATCGGCGCCAATCGGATTGAAATAGCGAAGTGAAATTGTGCGGAGGGCGGTAGCGTTCGAAAGGTCTCGCAGAATTTCCTCGCTCATCGCCTTGGTGCGACCGTACGGGCTTAGGGGGCCGACTGGTCGCGTTTCATCGATTTTTAATTCAGAAGCTGACTCGTAAATGGAAGCCGATGAGCTAAAAACGATTCGATGGCAGCCATTACGCAAGACTGAGTTGAAAAAAGCGAGACTGCGGACAATGTTGTAGTCGTAGTACAGAGCCGGTTCTCTAACGGATGCTGGACTGTCGATAAGTGCTGCGCAGTGAACAACGGCGTAAATGTCTGGGTGATCGGAAAAGATACGGTCAACGACCGCGCCATCAGAAATGTCACCCTCGTAAAAAATTCGACCATTTGTGAATTCCCGCACACCACTTACCAAACTGTCAAGGAGAATCGGCTCATCCCCACGGTCGAGTAACGCCGTGGCAATAGTGCTCGCGATGTAGCCCGCTCCGCCTGTAACCAGAATTTTCATTGAAAGCCATTTTCCGAAAAGTCTCTTAAATATATGGAAGTGTCCGGACCCCATTCATTGGTCCACCTCTTGTGAGAGTAGCACTGGGTTTTCTTCCTGCAACTTAGTGGCGAATTCCACCGACGTCATGTAGCCAAGAGCACTGTGTGGACGGTAGCGGTTGTAGTTCTTGCGGTACTCTTCCAGCATGAAACGAATCTCCCACATCGAGTCAAAGATTTCAAGCGTTAAGAGCTCATCACGCAGTCGTGAGTTGAATGACTCGATGCGTCCGTTCTGCCAGGGTGAACCTGGATCGCAGTAGCTGGTGTTGATCTTGGTCGCTCGACACCAGTCTTGGAGGCTGTCGGCAATGAACTCCGGGCCATTGTCCATGCGCAAGAACATTGGTGCCTGACCTCGCTCTTCAACAATCTCATCCAGC
>Ga0208622_1000425_pt1 | contig 17488 bp, 53 predicted proteins | sample CryBogCBH12Jul09_FD_184621 | JGI IMG/M metagenome (GOLD analysis project Ga0208622, IMG submission 184621) | Freshwater microbial communities from Crystal Bog, Wisconsin, USA - CBH12Jul09 (SPAdes) | ecosystem: Environmental > Aquatic > Freshwater > Lake | place: Crystal Bog, Wisconsin, USA... | reverse complement strand
GTTTCATGATTGATTAATTTAGGACCTAAAGATACTACCCCTCTTCCAGCTCAGCAACTTTTTCCCAATTTATTTTTCCTTCCCTGGATATTATGCCTTGCTCAATAAGATAAGCAGCATTCCTTCCATAAAATCCCTGAAGACTCCAACAGTCTCCTGTTTCTATTAATAGAGCCCAGGCCTCTAGGGTATCTTCTTCAGTAGGTTCAAAACTAGCGAACCCTTCTATGACTGCACAAGCGTCGTAAGTACTTTCAATTTTCATAACTTTAATTTTAGGATGTAAAGATAAGGAGGCCCTTTCAGGCCTCCAACTTTTTTTGATTATTTTTTCTTGGTCATATCTTCGACCTTCTCGATTAGATCCTTGTAGATCTTTTCAATATAGTCTGCAGTGAATATAGGAGTCTTACCTGACTCTTCTACTACTTGGTGATCGCTTAGATCACTACCCATTGCAAGGTACAAACCTCCAATAATTAATTCCCTTTCTAACTTTGTGAACTTTTTCATATTTGATTAATTTAGGACCTAAAGATACAAAGGGGGATTCATTTTAGCAACAGATCCCCCAACTTTTTTTTAATCTTCTTTTGGAGCAAACATCTTTCTACCGTTATTCATAAAAGCGTCGTACTCATCTGCTCCCATATCATCTCTCAACTGATCCTTTAAATCTTCTAGCTTAATCTTTTTGTTCCAAGCATCTGCTATGTTTCGATTCTCGTAATCTTCTTTGATATCCCAATTTAAATCTAAGATCTCTCCGAATAGTTTGTGCTGTTCTTTTGTCATGATTTTTAATTTAGGACCTAAAGATACAACCGCTAGACCGATCTAGCAACAGTTACTTAAAAAAAAAATAAAAAAAAATAAAGTTGCTAGCCTGCCTTACTGGTCGTACCTTTACAACGTCAAAGGACAGGCGCCCGATCAAAAGGGTGGAGAGATCAGAGGTAGGCTGCTCCTAAAAAATTAAAAATAAATATTTTGTCAAACTGTTGCCTGGGACGCTTAAGTGTGGTATCTTTAGGTCCTAAATTAATCAATCATGCAAGTACACGTAAGAATCAAGAATGCTTTAACAGGCCAGGTTATCAGAGATAATAAAGTAACTACTGAAGACTTCACCTGGGAACAGATGAATGAGTTTCATACAAGGTTTGAACAAGCTTACCCTGACTGCCATGTTAACTTTCAGTGGAATGATAGCTTCATTGCTGGTATGCCTCTTAGTATGGCTAAAGACGAAGAGGCTGTGGCTGCTAAGGAGATCAGTTGGGAGGTGTACACTAAGAAGTGGTATCCTAATTTGGTATGGGCATAGGGATAGCAGGACGTTTATGCCTGCTTTTCAAATTTCGTATGTTACCTCTATTATATTATACTAACACTTCGTTACCATATGCGGTACCTTTCTTTGTGTCGTTACCTTTATTCTTTTTGACCTTGAGTTATGAGACCTTTACGGACCAGCCGGCTCTTTCGCAGTCTGTAATAAATATCAGGAAAGTTAAAATAAATTTGGCTAAACCGTTGCTGCGAATGAATAAAGTCGTATCTTTAGGCTGTCAATAGGGACGGGCTGTTACCTCACAAGGGAGTACAGGAGAGATCAGAGGTAGGTTGTTCCTATGTGAAGGAGGGGGTTTGGGACTGAAATTTATAGTGAAGATACCACTAATATCAACACATCCCAACTTTTTTTTAATTTATTTTTTTATTTTTTTCCGGGAGAGATCGTTGCCCGGTTAAATTTTTTTAAGTATCTTTACCCAAAAAACCTACACTACATCCATCTCTTGGTTATACACCTTGGGGGTCTTCTCGATTTGAGAGGCCTTGATCTCCTCCGCTCTTTCCCTGGAAAGTCCGGACTTAACCTTGCGTACCTTAAAGTCTTCGTGGTAATTCTTACCTGCGGATCGGATATCCTGTGCGAGGTCCTTAGTGCCTCCCCTTCCAGTCTTGCTGTCTTGGATGCTGCGTATCCTACTCAAAATATCATCCTCAGTCATATAACTCGTAGCTACGTAAATCTTCTTTCCGTAGTTCTTACTCTGCTTCTTTGAGTTCAGAATTTCAAACACCGTATACTTCTTACTGTCTTCGTTTAACATTTTGATTGGTTTTGCACTTGCACTGTTACCTTCCCCCTATAGGCTGGAATCGGATTGCATCCTAGGGTTATTATCCCTAATAAATAGTCGTTGCCCCCCGTCTAATTAAGTGGGATGGGTATTCGAATCGATCGAATCGATATATAAATTTGCTGGGAAGGAAAAAATACCGGAGCGGATTGAAAAAAACTAATCCCTTCCCTTATCCGTACCCTTTCTTTCCCTCTCCACTTTTTTCTTACTTTATATATAATAATCCGTATACAATTTAATTATTCATCTACGTACATGGAATCGAATTGCATCTTATAGGGTCTATTAGCCTATTAGCTCTTCATTACACGCTTATCTTTTCTCCCTTGGATAGTTAGCCATGCCTTACCAATTACTATAGTCTGTGAAGTCTTTTTCAGTCTTTGTTAGGTTTGAGAATACCTTTATGGTATATCCTATTCCCGACCCTATACCAAATCTATATTCATAGCTTCCGTATTCTCCGTATACTTCTTTTATTGCATCCTTCCATCTGTTTATACCTCTTAGTTCTACTTCTGATATCTTGAATGTAGGTATGTCTTCTATCGTGGTAATAGTTTTTCTATCACATACAACTGGATTAGCTTGAGGACTTAATTCATTTAATTCGTATATCTCATTTACTACCTCTATCACCGCTCTCGCCTCTATACTAGCCTCGCTTAGAGGTCTGTCTTGATTGGCTGCTAGCTTTTGTAAAGCTTTATATTTTATCTCTGCTACTTTCTTACTATCTACTATTAACTTATCCATATATCTTTATTTAGTACTCCATCTGCTATCTTGAATAAACTCTTCTCCTTTATACATAAACTCCTCCTCGCTTAATGGTCTAAATCCATAATTAAACGTTAGACTCTCTCTAAATGGTTCGTAGGTACCTTCAAATCCTTTTATACAGTCTTTTAGGTATCCTTCTATTACGTCTTTGTTGCTTAATACTCCCTCTACAGTGTACATTAGATAGTTTAAGTATTCTTTTGTCTTTGGTATATAGAAGATATCTAATATCTTTTCTGTTACTTCTACAGCATCATACGCTCTTGATCGAGAGGTAGATAAAAGTTGCGGATCTTTTACGAAATGTTCTAATAGATCAAGTCTTTCTTTTATGGTTAGATTTGTCATATATCTTTATTTAAATTCTTCTACCATTTTATTTACTACATAATGCATTAGTTCTGCTTCAACGTCTATATTACCATGTAACTCTTCTATAAACGGATAACCTTTTCCTAAGTCTTCATATAGCTGTTTTACTTTTTGTAGTATCTTTTCTTGATCTGTAAAGTTATCTTCAGCTACTTGCTCTTCATATGCTCTATTATATAGTAGTCTCGTTGCTACCAATACTGCAGAATCCATATCTGTGTAGTTACAATCTAAACGTAGTTCTTTTATATACTCTACTGCAGTTTCTAGTATGTTAGACATTAGATGCTTATCTACTTTTCCTTCTAATAGACCTGTTGATTGCCATTTATCTAATATTTCCTGCTTTACTATCATATATCTTTATTTGGCTTACTTTGATGTATAGTTATTTCATCTCTTACCTCTGTTGTCCATTCTGTTGTATTATCACTTGTGGATATCAGTTCTCTTTCCTCTCTTATCTTATTCTTTATTTCAATCGTCATTTGTTTTATAAGTGCCTCTTGCATCTCTTCATTATCTAAGCCATGCGCCTTCATTATAGTATCCAAATCTTCTACAATTATTTTCATATACCTTTATTTAGTTTACCAATTGATGTTGTGTATTTTGATTTGATGAAATTTCAAATCTTTAAACGTTTTCAAATCTTTAGACGTTGATCTGTTTTTTTGATCTACACGTATATTTTCATCACCTACTTCTCTTAAATCGTTTGGTATTTCATTTACTATATTATATATAATACGCTTACCGCTTTCACTTAATGTTTTTCCTGATTTAATCTCTACGCACTTACTAAAACCCTCTTTAAACCCTATCGCATATACCTCTTCTAGGAATGCTTTAGGAACTCTTATAGAGTAGTTTTGCTCTCCTCCTTTAGGCGAGAACGTAATTTCTGTCATTGGTAATGTTTCCGAATTTTCGAACATTAGTACTAATGCTGCTTGTTCTGCTACTTCTTGAATTGCTGTCATCTATCTTTAATTTATAAGATTAATATAATTTGAAGCCTTATCTCTGCCTTTATATCCTATACTTATATTATCTAGTATTTCCATATCTATTTCATATTGAATATACGCTTGCATCTCTCTCATTAATAGTTTAGATCTTCTACTAAACGTCTTATAGTATCTACTATGTTTGAATAGCGATTTCTTAACTGGTGGGTTGTATATAGTACTAAACATCTGCTTTATTTATATCATAAAGATAGCTAGTACTTTTCATACTAGCAACTCTTTTTTAATATTCTTGATATCCCATTCTTGCTCTACCTCGATTTATCATTATTTTCATATACTTTCCATACCTTCCTCTATTACGGTAACTGCCATGTGGTATCTTCTTATTCTCTCTTCTATATAGGTTAGGCAATTGGAATTTTACTTTCCTCCAATGAATAAGATCTCTCAACTCCCAATAGTCTTTTATCATATATCTTATTTATATTTAACTTTCATAAATCTTCTATACTGTCCTCTCTTATAGTAAGTACCCATTGGATATGGCTTCTCTTCTTTCTTACCATAACGTAGATTAGGTATAAGGAAGCATAGTTTTATTATGTGCTTTCTATCTCTTATACTGTATTTTGTAAGAACTTGTATATCAAATATCATATTAAACCATTATTTTTTCGTAATCACTTGATGATTCTATAACTACTCCCGGTTCTTTTTCAATAGAAGCTACTCTAACTATTTTACATATACTTCCTTCGAATATTTCTGTTGTGATTTCTTCGTAGAAAAAAATATGACGATCTGGATAGTTATCAATATAATCTTTGAGAGTTCCTTTACGCATCGTTGTAGTCAAAACCCTATTATCCCAAATCTTTTGACCTGATTCGTCTACCTTACAAGTCCATAAAATAAATACTGGCCTATTAACTTTGTAAATTTCTCTTTGTAATGGAGGATTGAAAGTTATTGAAGAAGTAGTAGGGATCTTAGTTATACTTTGTTCTTTGTCTTGTGAAAGTTTTCCGATAAAGTCAGTGATTTCTTCTGCTAAAGATAAACAGGATTTTTTATTTGTAGTATCCTCTTCGTAAATCATATTATATACTGTTGTAACTATTTCTTCTTTTGTCATATATCTTTGTTTAGTCTTCTAACCATCCTGGTACTTGCATATTGAATGCACTATCTTTATATGGTGCATCTTCTACTCTAGGTGTTATTTGTAAATCGAGTTCATCTTCACTTCTATTACCTAAATGATCAAAATAATCTGATCCAACTTCATCTAATAGGAATACTTCTTTCGTTTCTAATCTTGCTATAGTACCGTGGATATTCTCTACAGATCTCTTTAGCAAACCATCAGATGAAAATTCATGCTTTGTCATCTTAACAAAGAAGTCATCAAATTCTTCCGGTAATCCTATTAGATACTCTCTTAGTGTTTTTACTTTCATATATAATTATTTATTCTATTTTTGTTAACCATTCGTTAAACCTCTCATATACATTATGTATATCCTCTATTAATTCTCCTCTATAGTAGAATCCTTCTTTTGATATCCTTAGTATTACTTCGTCATTATCGTTCCATCTAAAGTTTATAGTATTAGGATCATAATCTTCTTTTAATCTTAATATTGTAGTATCTTCTTCCCTAGGTTCTAAATCTTCATCACCTAGTTCCTCTAATTCCTTCGTCAATAAATCTGCTATAAATGTTCCTGCATCGATACTTTCTTGGGTATCTGTTTGGCTATAAAATTCATTATAATACATCTCCGCTCTACCCATATTAGGATCGAAGTTCGTACCCATACTATCGTAAACGGCTTTCATTATCTGCTCTTTCTCTTTTTCAAATGCATTCTTTTTGACAATTTCCCAATTTAAAATGTCATTTTGGACATCTGATGAATTTTCTAACCATTCAATTAATTCTTGCATTGCTGTTTTCATAGGTTATTTGTTTTTAATTATTTCAATTAATTTTTTAAGACAAGCAAGTTCTGCTTCTTCATAGGTATCCCATCCTCCATCATAAGAACCTATCCCCTCTTTATATGATTCTATATATTTTAAATTATCATAAGGTCTTTTCAAATTTTGAAATGCTTTTGGCAAATAGCGTATTTCATAACCATATACCCAGTCAACAGAACCAGTAAAATACCTTTTAATTAAACTTTCAGCTTCTTTCTTCTCTCTAAACCATCTAAATGCTTGTTGGTATAGTGGTGCACAAAAATCTTTCATTCGTAGTAATTCCGGATTATTATATCTTTGCTCAACTCCTACAACTTGAACTTGTTTATTGTCTGGCTCGTAAAAGGCTATACAATTCTCATCAAAACCCAATTCTTTAAGTTCTAATGCTTGTTCATAAGGGATAAACTCTTTGTTCATAACTTTTATTTATATCATAAAGATAGCTAATATATTTCATACTAGCAACTCTTATTTAACTATATAATCTATCTTTCTCGTCTGCTCCCATGATGTCTACTATATGCTTCTTCTGCTCTTCTTTACTTGGGAATTCGTATACGATATAAGCACCTCTATCAGTCTGTCCAATTCTGTCTGGCTTAGGAAATTCCCCTAGCATCTTTAGAGTATCCTGCATATAAATTACGATCATAATAATTCTATTTCTTTTTTAACTTCTTGCCAATATGCTATTGCTATGCGAAGTTTTAATATTTCATCTACTGCTTTTAATGCACATAGCTTTGCAAATTCCTTCATTGACACACCTCTTGTGAAGTCTCTAGCTAATTGCTCGTACTTGTTGTATAGCTCTAATGCTTTTTCTTTTGGTTCCATACTACTTTAATAATTCGTCTAAGTCGATTGAATGATCGGACATAATCTCATGTAGCTTATCTCTTGTATCTACAAGACAGGTAAATACTTCTGGTGTTATTGAATCAGGAGCATGTTTAATTTGACTCCTTAAGTACTGATCCATATCCCATAACGCTACAGCTAGCTTAGTTGATTTAACAGCTCTTATATGGGCTACTTCATCGGCGCTATCTTCTAGATTAAATTCTAATATACCTTTCATATTAATTTGCTTTTAATTCATCTGGAATTTGAGGACATTCTTTATACTCCCACCACTCTGATCCATCATACTCACCTCTTTCAAGCCACGTTCCTTCTTCAAGCCATATCGTACCAAATAGTTCTTGACCTCCATACCCAGCATCATATTCAAAATCTAATCGATCTAAGAACTCCTCATACTCTTTCTGCGTATACCCTTCTTTTAAATTCCTATCAAGCATATTTTGTGTCTCTTTATCATACCGGTAATGTTGTCCGCGACGAATAGTTGCACACTTGATAGATACAGGTCTACCTTTTGAATTTTCTATTCTTCTAAGGTGTAGTAGTAATTCTTCTTTAGCGTTTGCCATATTGTTTGTTTTATTTATTTGTTTTGGTTATAGATTTAATTGTAAAGATTATTGTAAAAGTCTTTTGATTTAGTATAATGTCCATCTTTATGCCCAATTTCAAAAGCATCTATTATTTGCTCTTTTTCTTTTTCAATTCCAACTTGCGTTATTATATTAATAACATCATTCATTGCTAATTCAACTTCTTTTGTTTTAGCATTAGTAAACATTTGCTCAACTAATCCTAATAATTCTTGCATTGCTGTTTTCATAGGTTATTTATTTTATGTTCCAAACTTCTATTGGTAAATACTTTCTACAAATGTCTGCTGTTAATTGTTGATTTTCTTTTTTAGCAGCAGCATAAGCAGCAGCAGAAGCAGCATAAGCAACATAAGCAGCAGCAGCATCAGCAGCAAAAGCATCAGAAGCAGCATAAGCAGCATAAGCAGCAAAAGCATCAGAAGCAGCATAAGCAGCAGCAGCAGCAGCAAAAGCATCAGAAGCAGCATAAGCAGCATCAGCATCAGAAGCAGCATAAGCAGCATCAGCAGCATAAGCAGCAGCAGAAGTATTCAACTCCTCTCTACTTATTTTACCCTCCCCAAATGCGATAGCTGCATCAACAGCTTTAAGGCTTCTTTCGTCTTTCATTAAGTGGCGAACAGTATTGGCACAATGTCCTTTAGCTAAGGTTAGTAATCTCAAATCATCAGGATTAGTTCTTTTGAATAGCCACAACAGCCAATCGCCTCTGTGACAGGTAGCATAACATTCTTCCCAAGATTTATTTCCTACCCATTCCATTGCCTTTGGACAAGCATTTAATTTCATTAGTAGTTCTTTCATGATTATTTGTTTTGGTTATAGGTTTGGTTGTAGTAATGTTCTGCTTGGTCATTTGTCCATTGAGTATGTTGATATTTATCAAAAACTCTTTGACCTTCAATATGTGCATCTATTATCTGCTCTTTTTCTTCTTTAAGGTATAAATTATTTATATAATCAAGTATTCTGTTTGCAGCATTTTCGGTAATATAACCTAATTTTTTTTCAATATTTATATCTTCAATTAATTCTTGCATTGCTGTTTTCATAGGTTATTTATTTTATGTTCCAAACTTCTATTGGTAAATACTTTCTACAAATGTCTGCTGTTAATTGTTGATTTTCTTTTTCAGCAGCATAAGCAGAAGCAGCAGCAGCATAAGCAGCATCAGCATAAGCAGAAGCAGCATAAGCAGCATAAGCAGCAGCAGAAGCAGCAGCAGCATAAGCAGCAGCAGCATAAGCAGCAGCAGCATAAGCAGAAGTATTCAACTTCTCTCTACTTATTTTACCCTCCCCAAATGCGATAGCTGCATCAACAGCTTTAAGGCTTCTTTCATCTTTCATTAAATGGCGAACCGTGTTAGCACAATGTCCTTTAGCTAAGGTTAGTAGTTGTAAGTCATCTGGATTAGTTCTTTTGAATAACCAAAGAAGCCAATCTCCTCTATGGCAAGTATTGTAAATTTCTTCCCAAGATTTATCTCCTGCCCATTCCATTGCCTCTGGACAAGCATTTAATTTCATTAGTAGTTCTTTCATGATTATTTGTTTTGGTTATAGGTTTGATTATAATATTCTTCTGCTGGCATATATATACCTTCAATCCCATCAATATAACTGTTGCATATCTGAGCTTTTTCTTCTCCAAGTGCCTCCTTAATTATTTCATCATTATCATAGTAAAAAGCTAAAGCATATAATGAATCACCTGTTTTCATAGCTAACTTTTCAATAAATTCTGTCATTGCTGTCTTCATAGGTTATTTGTTTTTAGTTTACTATTATATCATCTAAGTCAACATCCTCTCCTTGTGTGTGTTTATACACAGTAGTAAAGAACTGACCTAGTAGTTTATAATCTTCATCTATAAAATTACAAAAATCAAATGCAGGTATTGCACCTTTTATTGTAGGTTGAATAACTTTATCGTAATGAGCATCAGGGTCATAATGAAAAATGACATTACCTCTAAATATGTATTTCATAGGTTATTTATTTATATTAAATGTTTTATTGTGAAATATTCTAATTTGATTACTACAATAGTGTTTAACTATTCCCCCATCACATAATACCACGCACCAAATATCATTTTCTAACATTCCACTATCAGTAACATATATAGCATAACCATTTTTATTATCTTCTACTATTACTGGTATTGGTTTATTAAATTCTAACATTTTCATGTTTTTAATATCTGTTTTTAGTAGGTGTTCTTATTTTTATTAATTCTTGTTTTTTATCTGCTTTAATATCTTTAAAAGATATATTACTTCCACATTCACATTTATGAGATGCGTTTTCTTTTTCATTATCCCATATGTAATGCTTCTGTATTTTCTTGCATTTAGGGCATTTATAGGCGGTTGGTAGGTACTTTGCCATGTCTATTAGGGTTTATAGGTTAATTTGTAATTCTTCTCTTGTAAGGGAAAATATTAAGTTCTGTAATTCATGTACATACTTAGGATGGGCTTTTTTAGATATTGATTGACCAAAGTCGTATCCATCTGGTAAAATACCATTTTCCGTATTTTCGAAAAATATTTCTGCATCATCTATGTTATATTGCCAATATTCATATTTTTTAAAATACTTAAACTTCTTACAATTATTGAATATTTCACGTGTTAATGGTATCCCTTGAAATAGCTCATTTTTAGTACTGCTTGATATTTCAATTATCTTATAAGGTACTAATTCACTTGCACCTTCTATTTTGTATGAATTTTCAGCTAATGCTTTAGGTGCTAACACCAAGTTACCTATTCGTAATTCATTGTTATTTATCATAAATATTTATTATTGTTTTAATTAAAGTAACTATCCACCAAGAGAAAGGGATAAGCAAATAGAAAGTAAAGTTTATCTTTTTGTATTGTAAAGAACATCCTTTCATATTTGAGGCATCTAGTATTAAAGAGCCATAATAAAGGAAAATAAAAGGGAACGAAAGAATAAATATTATTTCCATTGTTTTATTTTTTATTGTTTTTTAGTCTTGCATCCATGATTTAGTTCCGTCTGGGTTTTTATCGTAGGTTTTTTTGTCGTTTCCATTAACTAACTTACCTACTATCGGCAATAACATATCAATCTCCTCTTTAGTATACCTACCTTTACCATATACATACTTACCATCCATCCAACCAATCGAACTTCTTTCCGCTAAATTATTACAATATTCTTTAAATGTTAAATATTTCATATTGAATAGTTTTTATTTAAATAATCATCTCCATCAGAATGTAAAGGCTCTAATTCACTTTCAATACATATACCATCCCATTGCCCAGCGAAATAAGCCTTTTTAATTGCTTCTCTACCCTCTCTACTTGCTTTTATTATACTATCCATAAGAGGGGCTAATATCTCATGTAATTGTACTTTATTGTCTGATACAGTAGATAATAATGCCTGTGTATTTACTAATAATTCATAGGCCGGTGTCATTTGTTTTACTTGTTCAGTTGTCATGTGGTTTTGTTTTAAGTTTTATTTGTTTTTTTACTTCTATATAATATCCGTAATTTAATTCAGTATTATCGAAATTTATTACAGTTGGGTTCGATTCTAGTATCTTATCTACTGTTATGTCTGCTAGTTCTTTAGCTAATTCAAATTCATTGTAATGGCTAGGCTTTAATGTGTATTTATTCTCAAAGTTATTTTCAGGTGGTAAGTTCTCCCAAAATTCATTAATCAGGTCATCTGCATATTGTTTTGGTGTTTTCATTCCCATATAGTTTTTGCGGTTGAATAATTATATCCCATCTCATATCCATCTAATATGTAAGGTAGTATGTTTTCAGCATCTTCTACGGTGTCAAACACATAATTGGTAACATTTACCCATCTATACCTAAATAAGCCTTTTTTGAGCATCTGAATAGCATATTGCTTACTTGTAAAGCCTTTAGTATGCAACCATTTTCTTTCCTGTATTCTATATTTACACATTTTAGTTAATTTTAAAAGTTATCGATTCTAGAATTAGAAACGTAATATCTAAAACAAAGGTTATTATACATTATGCTTAATATTCTTTGGCCATCGTTATACTTAGCGATTAGTAGGTTACATTTGCGTTTCTTTTCATCTAAGCAATCCCAAGCCCTAGATGTGTATTCGTCTTTTTTGATAGTTCCTGCATCCTTTAATATAGTTAGATTAGTATTTGCGTTATCATCTATCCATACCTTACTATCTGTCATTGTTATTATAAGATTTACTTTTACTTCATCCTCAAATTCAAATTTTCTATTTTCTACGTTCCATTTACCAACTTGCATATAGTTAGTATTGAATTTGCCGGACTTAGTCTGCGAAAAGCTACCAATCGCCAATAATAAAGTCCCTAGTACCAACATTGTTTTTTTCATAGTTAATCGTTTTGATGGTTAAATTCTGTTTTAGGATAAAAAATAGGTGGGTTATATTCTTCTGTTTTCCAATTATCAATTAGCTTACTTAGTTCTTCAAAACATACCTGATTATATATAATGTAATGATTCAGTTCAGCTATAAACATTTTTTTGTCATCGTCTGGCATTTCTGCAAATGTTGATTTTGTCATGGTTAGTTATTTTTTAATGAATAGTTTTTTATCTACTTCAACATAGTCAAAGTCTATTGGTGTACCCTTGAACATATTATCGCTAATAAGTTGGTATATTCTTGCCGGTGTAACAGGCTTATTTCTCCATCCTATGTAAGTCTTTGCAAAGTCTTGAATAGTAATAAGTTCGTCTGTTGACTTATAGGGTATTTTGCCTTTGTAATTATTTGTTTTTTTAGTTTCCATATTTTTTTTATTGTGATAAAAAATTTTCCCAAGATTCTTTTTTCTCTAATTCGTATAATTTTACTCTTAACTGTTTTATTTTAGCGATGGCAGCGTAGTAATTTTTTGCTTTACCTTCCCTTATTTTGGTAGTAATTGCCCTTATCTGGTATCTTATTTTTTCTTTTGTCATTGTATTTCTGCTATTATTTTATAAATTGTTTTATAGTATCTGTCTAAAATAAATTGGGATAATTGCAACCTATGTTCTATCTTTTCCTTTATTTCTGTATCTGTTGTAAATAACCTTAATGTAGATAGTGAGTCGGCTTTTTCGTAGGTTCTTAACATTTCCTCTGTGTTATCCATTAGAGCCATGTTATAATTATAAAGGTCTAGGTACTTAATAGAACGCTGATGTAGTTTTAAAAGATATTGCGATTTCATTGTTTTTTTATTTTAGCGAATTTACATTCAAATTTCAAATTACAAAATTATAATTAGTTAATCATTTGTTAATGATAGCCTTAAAGTCTTTTCTAAATTTATTCAGGTCAAGCAATTTAAAGCCATTTAAAGGGTTGAAATCAAAACTCCCTGCCGAACATCTATCTATCCAAATAAAACATCCCTGTGAGTCTGTATCCGGCTCAAATTTACCTTCAATAAGTAATTCACCTACTCCAAAATTATCTTTAAAGATTATTTCTAATTTTACTTTCTGCGTACCTACAAAACCGCCAATCTTTTCACAGGGCAATAAGTCTACTATTACTGCTAGTTTTTTGAATAATTCATAAGCCATCGTGTTATTTTCTAGTTCTACGTTCAATTTCATTTTTCTATTGTTTTTCTTGTTATTTTAATAATTGGTTTCTTTAGGTTAAATTTATTTATTACGTGCATCCCACAATGGCACTCAACACATTCATACCTTTCATGTTTGTACTGGTAATCATCTTTAGTAAAAAGATTTATTAGTTTCCAACTGTGTTTGTGAAATAAGTTTCTCATTGTTTTATTTATTTTGTTGATAGTATAAAATTCCAATAAATACGGCCAAGATAGCAACGGTCAATGATACGAAAGAAAATACAATTTGTAAGTTTTGCTCTATCATTTTACTTAATTTGTATGTTTTCTAAAAAGTTGTAAAATTCATCGTAATAATCATCAAACATATTTTGCGCCTCTTCTGTGAAAGAAATACTTTCATCCTCTTCGTTTTCTATATATACTAGGCTAATATCTTTAAAGGTATTTTCTACTTCTCTGGTTGCTAGTTCACTTGCTACTTCTACAATGTTTATTTTTATTGTTGTGTTATCCATCGTTTTTTAGTTTTTTTTAGTTTATGAAAAAAGATTGGTTATTTTTTGATAATTCAATAAGACTTTCCGCCATCTGTATTTGTTCATCATATATCTCGAAGGCTCTTTTTATTGCTGCCTCTTCCGTTTCGTAACCTGATAAGGCATAACCATCGAACCATATCATAAATTTGTAATCAGTATTTTTGTTGTAAGATATTGAACAGAATTTTTTTCTGCCTTTTTTTATCAATACTTTGCCTTCTTCTCTTTTTAATGTTAATGGTATCATGTTTTTTTAGTTTTTTTGTTTGTTCAAAATTAGTGTTTTATTTTCAAATTTATAGTTAAAAGTTAGTTAAAAAGATACATTTGCTGCTCATTATAATAAGGATATATATCAGTACTTAGAAAGTCTATAATTTTATCTCTTTTATCCATTGTATCTATTTTTATTACTATTGTGTTGGGTGCGCTATTAATCAGTTCTTCTTTTAGTTCTTCTTTCATTTCATCATCTGCTATAATAGTCTTTACAATGTTACTTTTTTGTTTCCAATCTAGCCTGTCCAAAAATATATGCATCAGGGTCTCTTCATCAAATCTTTCTAGTGCTGCGTCTATTACGGTCTGTATTTTGTTTCTTTCGTTGGTAGTTAAATAGTTTTTCATGTTTTTAGTTTTTTTAGTTAATATTTTTAATTGATTCTAATTTGTTTACTAATTTTTGTCTCTGCTCTTTTTTATCATTTAAGAAAATAGCTAGTATTTTCAGCGCATAGTTTTCCGTTATTTCGCTTTTCAGTTCCTTTGTTACTCTGTTTTTTTTGGCTAGCATCGGCATGAACATGCTCTCAAAACTTAAATTTTCCATCGTTTCGTCTATTTCTTGCTGGCTTAAGTCCTCAACAGTAAGTAATAAATTACATTTAACGTTTCCATTTACTACTGACATTGCAAACTTGTCTAGCTCATTTATTTGTTTGTCAATGTCTTTTATTTTTTCGAATATCTTTGTAGCTCGTTCTAGTTCTCTAATATTCATATTTTTAGTTTTTTAATAGTTAGATTTTAATACACAATAGTTACCTTCAACCTTTAAATAGTTCTTGATTGCTTTAAATAGTTTTTTCATTTTTTTTAGTTTTTAGTTATTATTTTTTGCGAATCTGAATAAAAATACCCTTTCTTCTTTACTGTATATAACTTCCATTTTGGTTGGGTACATCTCATTTGTGCTTACCGTTTTTTCGTTAAATTCTTCCGGCATATCGTACCTTATTTTATCAATGTTTGAGGCTGCATAATATCCCAACCAAAAACACACAACAGTAATTAAAGGCCAAAAATTAAATTTTTTCATGTTTTTTTGTTTTATTGATTATCAGGGTACATTATTAAATTTTTGCAAAATTCATCTCCGTAAATTTGTTGTAAATATCCCTTTAGCCTTTCTTTTGCGCCTTCTATATTTGAGGCTCTTATTATTTCATAGAATGTACTCCATTGGGTAGTAAAATAATAATTTATTTTAAATTCTTTTTGTTGTTGTGTTTTCATGTTTTTTAGTTTTTTATTTATTCAAAATTAGTTTTTTATATTCAAATTTATAGTTAATGAACCGTTAATGTATTAATCAAAACAAAAATTTTCACTTTCTATTTTATTTGTATTTTTATTGATGGTTTTATAATAGTAGCCCGATACTGTTGTATTATCTTTCCTAAGTACTTGAATTTGACACTCATAAAATAAATAGTTGGTAGTATCTCTTTTTAATATTGCCGGTAAGTTATCATTAATAAAATTAGGCTCTCCACCTACAAACCTAAAACTATTATACCCTTGATTGTACATTTTTGGTAGGTCTATATCTGATTTGCAAATAAACGGTTTAAAATAATCATGATAAATTTCTTGCTTTCCTGTGTATGTTATTTTTATTGTTTTCATTTTATTAGTTTTTTATAGTTTATTAATAAAAGAATTCTTGTTTAAGTTGTGAACCTTCAAAAAAACTTTTTAAGTCTTTTTTACTTACTTTTTCTGCTCTATTATTCCAAAAATGATTTATTTTAAAATATCCTTCTCTCATATCGTTTTCTTTTACGATTGCGTTTAAATCTTCAATATTACAAAAAAATTGCTTTCCGGTACTTGTTATTATTTGGTACACTCTTAAATTGTTGTCTATTGTTGTTTTCATTTTATTAGTTTTTTATTAATGATTTAAAAAAGTAGAGGTATATTATAATAACTCTTCTAATTGTATTTTTATCGCTTGTATATCTTCATTAGTTAAGCTATCATTCCATTTTTCCTGCAATAATTCAATATTTGATAATATTTCTTCTCCTTTAATATATACGTACATATTTACAACTTTTTCGCTTTCTGTCAAGTCTGTTTTAACATCGCCAAAATTAAATTCCTCGTATTCTTTTATAGTATCAATGGCCGAAAATATCCCAACATTTTTTATCAACCATTGCTCGGCCTCATATCTACCTATTATAAAATAGTCTGTATTAAATAATTCATTGTGTAAGTCGCAACCATATAAGCCCTCATTGGTATTTTCTAAGTTGTTAATAGCATAACATAAAATGTCTGTGTTGTGTGTTGTTTGTGTGTTCATGGTTTTTTGTTTTTTTTTTGTTTAAAATTGTTTGGTAAAATTAAGGGTTATTTTTATTCAAAATTCAAATTTATATTTAATAATTCGTTAAGGTTTAAATATTATCAGCAAACATAAATAACATAAATAACACTACTATTATAATAACTATTAACGTGGTGCTTGTTGTTTCTTTTTTCATGGTTTATTTTTTTTATTGGTTAATACGGTATCGCTGCATTACTTGTATAGAATTTTATATTGATGCTATCAGAAAATCTTATTTAAGTATAATCTTCCATCTACATCATCAGGATGCAAGTCAAAACCTTGTGATGTAAAAAATTTTTGTAATTCATCATCGGTTATTGTTTCGTCTTGTGGATAAGCGTAAAAAGAAATCGGCAAGTTGTTTTCTATTGCTATTTCTTTAACTTTATTTATTAATTTTTTGCCTGTACCAATCCTTTGTTTCAATACTTTTATGTTTTCTATAATTAACTCCCCATTTTCAATCGCATATTTTAAACATCCGTTTTCGTCTTTTATTTCGCCACTATATTCGTATTTGAATAAATCATAACAATTTAAATTTAGCGGTAATGTTCTTTTAATTACTGTTTTCATTTTATTAGTTTTTATTGGTTAATACGGCATATCTGCCGTTTCGCTTATTTAAAGCTCATCAGTTAACCTTTATGCAATACTATTATACCTAACGTAAAGTAAGTTATATGATAACCCTTAGCGATTAAATTCATACATTCATCGTAATAATTTAAATTTTTTGATGTGTCAATTGTTAGTGTTTTCATGTTATTTGTTTTTTTATTGGTTATTTAATTTGATAGAACAAAGATAATACATTCTATTTTCAAATTCCAAATTTATAATGTTAAAGTGTTGTTAAAGGATTAACCCCATCCCCAATACCCCAACAACAAAAAACAAAACAGAATATATCCCCAACTAATAAGCCCAAACAGATAACTAACATAAAGTACTAGCAACTTAATTAAATAGGCTAGAAT
>Ga0208622_1000422_pt1 | contig 17560 bp, 8 predicted proteins | sample CryBogCBH12Jul09_FD_184621 | JGI IMG/M metagenome (GOLD analysis project Ga0208622, IMG submission 184621) | Freshwater microbial communities from Crystal Bog, Wisconsin, USA - CBH12Jul09 (SPAdes) | ecosystem: Environmental > Aquatic > Freshwater > Lake | place: Crystal Bog, Wisconsin, USA... | reverse complement strand
AAATTATTTGTAGTAATATTATTAGAATATACATTACTTGCATAAGCATAGGACCAAACGTTTGAAGTACTGCCTAAAGTATAAATGTTATTTTGCGTTGGAATAAAATTACCACTTGTAGTAATTGTTCCAGACCACTGGCCAGCTTGAAAAGTACCAACTACTTGAAAATTACCATTGACAATGTGATTTGCTGATGTGTTTGAAAGATTCAAAACATTTGTAACATTTGCTGTACCGGTAGTTGTCATACCTGTAATAAAAGCATTTGCCGAACTGAAGATGCCAGAGCTATTAGCTTGGACTACTGAAGCAATATTTGCTGAAGTAGTAGCGTAGATAGTAGCAGTATTAACTTGGTTTTGTACAGTTAAAGCATAAGCATTTACTAGTGTTGAATTGGCCGTAAAATTAGTTGTGCTTAATGCTGCAGCATTTACCGTGCCAGTAGTCCACACACCGGTTGCATTTGCAATTGCTGCGCCGGTTGCAACTGTTAAAGTTGTACTTACATTTGCTATACCCGTAACGTTAATACCACCAAGCGCAGTAGTTAAACCGGTAACGTTTGCTGTACCTGCAAATACAGAATTACCTGTTACAGAAAGAGTATTTGCTAAAGTAGTAGCTCCAGTTATACCAACCGTTGATAGTAAATTAGCCGCGCCTGACACACCAAAGGTAGATAGTGCATTGGCAGCGCCAGATATACCTACTGATGATAATAGATTAGCTGTACCTGATACACCAAAAGTACTTAAAAGATTAGCAGCACCAGTAACTAAAAGAGTATTAGAGAAAGTTGCATTGCCTGTTACTAATATTGTATTAGCTAAAGTAGCAGCTCCAGTTATACCAACAGTAGATAATAGGTTTGTTGCACCTGATACCCCAAAAGTAGATAATGCATTAGCTGCGCCGGATACACCAAAGGTAGATAATGCATTGGCACCGCCAGTAACTGAAAGAGTAGAAAGTAAGCTGGTTGCACCAGACACACCGAAAGTAGATAGTGCATTGGCAGCGCCAGATACACCAAAGGTAGATAGTGCGTTAGCTGTACCTGATACACCAAAAGTAGATAGTGCATTGGCAGCACCAGTAACTGAAAGAGTATTAGAGAAAGTTGCATTGCCTGTTACTAATATTGTATTAGCTAAAGTAGCAGCTCCAGTTATACCAACTGTAGATAGTAAACTAGTTGCACCGGATACACCAAAAGTAGATAGCGCATTAGCTGCACCAGATACACCAAAGGTAGATAGTGAGTTAGCAGCACCGGTAACTGAAAGAGTAGAAAGTAAGTTAGTAGCACCAGATACACCAAAGGTAGATAGTGCATTGGCAGCGCCAGATACACCAAAGGTAGATAGTGCGTTAGCTGTACCTGATACACCAAAGGTAGATAGCGCATTGGCAGCACCAGATACACCTAATGTTAGATTTAAGTTAGCGGCGCCAGCAACTGAAAAAGTATTCGATAGTGTAGTTGCACCACTTACTATAAGTGTATTAGAAGTGCTTAATGCACCTGTTACAGCTAAAGTATTTGCAAAGAAAGAATTACCCTGAATAGAAACGTTAGACGCATTTGCAGTTAATTGAGTAAAGATGCTATTGCCAGTAATGGCCAAAGTAGTGAATGAAGTATTAGCTTTTACTAATGTATTTCCTGTAATAGTCAGAATAGTATTAGCATAAGTTGTAGTAGAAGTAATATTCGAAGTTGTAGCATTCACATTAAAATAAGTGCCTTGGACTTGCGTATTTCCAGTAGGAGCTAAAAGGATATTATTAGCATAATTGGAAGTATTTGTACCAAGTGTATTACCGGTAATTGTGAATACATTCGCAGTAGAATACTGAAAAGCCGTATTTGAAAGTATAAGTAGAGCACCATTTGTGCTTACATTGCCACCTACAAGACCAGCATTAGCATAAAGATATTGTGCACCAAAGTATCCACTAATAAATCCATTACCAGCTGATTGTGATCCTGATGTAGTCGAATCTATGGTGACAGTATTTTGGGTGAATAGACGTGCCATCTTATTCGTGATAGAAAGCCACGCACCAAATGACTGCGATGTATCTACGTTTGAAACTGAAATAGTCATTTATCAATCGATCCTAATAACTTGTGAAGCAGGCCTTTAATCTCTTCGACATCTGACTGAAGTTTATCATAACTTTCTGTTACATGTTTAAGCTTCAGTCTCTGCTCTCTTTCTTCTTTATATTTATTTAGTTCTTCTGTGTTAGTATTTAAGATAGCTTTACTATCTTTTGCTCTAACAAGATTTGGGTTATCTATGACTTTCAGTACTTCCATCTTTAAGCCTGCATTGCAATTGTTCTCATATCAGTAACTCTCGGAACAACCTGCGATGTATTTGATACCAAAACAATCTTGATTGCAAAAGTCTTAATAGTATCATAAACAGAATCTGCTGGTGTAGAATAACGTGCAATGTTATAGTTTGAAGAATATCTGAACACTGACGTCTGAGTATTAATTGGAATAGTACCGATAGCACAGTTTCCTGAAGTAAATGTTAGGTTGCTAGCTACGACCACCGCGGTGCTATTTGGTACTGAAATAATTTGTCTTACATTAAAGCCATTTGCATTTGCAGGTGTGGCATCTGTGATATAAATGAAACCACCTGGTTGGAATGCTGAAGTAGATCCGGTAGAAGGTACTGAAACCGTTGTAGTAGTTGAACCACCGGTACCACCAGAAGCATAAACCTGAGTAGATTGAGGAAGGTCATAGCTCAATTCTACATAGTCATTACGATTTACTAAAGATGATAGTAACGCAGGTGAAGATGTCTCTACCATCTGTGTCCATGGTTTATTGTTAAAAGCATCACCATCTGCTGCAGCAATACACTTAGCATAGACTTGAAAATTAGTGCCAGGAGGACGATAAGCACCCAAATAGGTGATAATATCTTCAGCATCTTGACCCTGATCGAGTACTACGTTTTTAGAAATATAACGTGTACCAAAGATTCCATTACCTAGATCTTCTGAAAATGCAGTAACAGCTGTGACATTGGCAGTATTCGAATTATTAGTATCAGTAATAAATGATGTGCCATTAGCACTAAACTGACCAATATTTAGTGAGTTAGAAGAAGCAATTGATGATATAGCTATAAAAGTAGTATTGGAATAAGTAACTGTTCCATACGTATTTGCAATGCTGTTGGACATCCAAATAGTATCACCAACATTAATTTGACCGGAAGTATTTGATAATGTTAAAAAATAACCGGTTAATGATGAAGATGGAGATATCTTATTGTGAGTTAATGTAGTGATATTTCTAATTCTATCAATATATGGAGATACTTCATTATTAGAAGTCACAACATCTGTCTTAATGAGAAGAGAACTTGCTCCAGCAACTCCACCAATCGGATTTGCAAACTCATTACTACGAGACATAATTAAGCGTTGCTGATCAATAAATTCGAATGGTGAGTCTGGTGTCAAAGATGTATAAGAAGAGTCTGCTGTTTTAGTTTTAGAAATACCTTTAAAGTTCCAATCCTGAGTAGTTAACTTAGGAGAAATATAGGTAAACTGTGAAGTAATAGAATCGTATGTTAAATCAGAAAGACCAATATTATTAGCAGAAGCTCCAGATGATAAACCAATTAATAGATTATTACCAGATCCAGAAAAATTAATAGAAGCATTAGATGTAACATTGTCTAGTATTAATAGACTTTTTGTACCAAGTACAGATTTTGAAGAGAATATACCAGTCAATGCAGCATCTGATTTTACTCTACCAATAATAGCAGAGCTATCAGCAAATGTTATAGCCGGTGTGACTGTTAATCTTTTATTAGCAGCATCTGCAATAGTAATTTTAACTACTTGCACATAAGATCTTGTGTTGGTTCCAACATAGATATAGTCACCAACAGTAAAATCGGTTGTCATACTAGTATTTGCATCTGGTACAGTAATTACATTACAAGCAGATGTTGTTACCACATTTTGATATACTGCAGATGGTGAAGCTGCAATTTTACCAGATGTTGCACCTGTAATTGTATTGGTTGTTGCAAAAGCGCCTTGAACATTTGATAGAAGAACCTGAGTAGTATTAGAAAAATATACTACACCGTTTGCATAAATTCCAGAACCAACTGTTTGATTTACTACTTCTCCACCGGTAAAAGTGTTTGAACCTGAAATAGTCAATGAAGCTAACTGTAGATTATTATTGGCTACTACTACTTGTTCACCTGGAGTAAATGTGCCTAAAGAATCTTTAATTAGAAAATAATCAGTGTTAGCATTTCTATAAACCGCATAACCAGAAGAAGCTGTAAATTGTGCAGTGTATAGATTATACTTCATTGATTCATTTTGAACTGGTGTAAAGTTTAAATCATTAGATGAAATAAACAATGAACCAAGCTGATTATTAGTAAAGATCGGTGCACCAGATACTGCGTCGGTATCTCCCAAATTAGCAGTCCAAATAGTATAGTTTGGATTACCTCCAACTGGAACTACAACAATCGCATATTGCACATTTGATTGAAGGATTACCGGTGTATCAAATGTGAAGTTTGTAGCTAAAGAACTATCAGGAGAAATAACAACAGATGAAGCTGGTAGAATCTTCGAAGCAAATGGTAATATATTTTGTGTAGGGTAACCATTACTGGTTTCACGGATTTGAATCTCTACTCCCAAAGCGGAATCAGACGCTTGAAAATAGAGGTCTAAGCCTGTCAGGAATACTGCTTCTACACCAGTAGCTGGTTCGACTGCAATAAATGTTTGTGCAATTGGCTTCATTTTTTTACCTTAACTTATATTTTATTAATCAAAAATGCCCGCAACACCCGCCTATCATCCTTGCCCGGCGCTCATGATCCCGCCTCCAGTAGGCCCGCCAGAGGCGGGGTCGGCGGGTTCACCGCGGCCATCGTAAGAACTGGCAGCAGGAGGTGTGCTTGGATTTACAGATGGTGTTGGAAGCGTGATGACCGATGATGTGTATGAAACGTTACTCTGTTGAACTGTTTGTTGCTGTACAACTTCTTGTGTACTTACTGTAGAATTGCGAACCTGAAGTACTGCTTGAGATGTTTGTACAGAAATTGGAGAACCAAAATATGTAGCAGTGGCTTGAGTAGTAACAGCAGATTCACCTTGAGTTAAATTAGAAATATCAGTTAGTTTAAATTCTATTTGACCAGAATTAAATGTATTTCCAGGCACAGCAAAGATACCATAAACAGTTCCAGTAGAATCCGCCGATAGAGTACCACCCCAGTTCAAAGAAGTGAACTTATAGGTATTACCCTTTGTATCATAATATACTAAGCTGCCATCTGTTGCGGTAGGAACACCGCCGGTGATTGTAACAGAACCGGTATAAGGAGTTACTGGCATACACTGAGCCGATACTGGAACTGAATTAAAGTAAGTATAAAGCTTAGCAGATGGTTTCATCCCTACGGCTTTAAACAAGATAAATGTTGGCTTTAAATATGGTAGTAGAGAAACATTTGTAACATAGCTACCAAGATTTACTTGTGTCTGGGTCGGCTGTACAGTTAACTGTTGACCGAGTTGTTGCATCTGAGCTGTAGTAGTATTCGTAACTTGTGTTTGATAGTTCTGAGAAATAGAACCATCTGCATTTTGTGTCTGACCTACTAGTTGAGATGTACCAGTCTGTGTTGATGTTGAAGAACCGGTTGTTGACCAATTCCCCCAGGAAGTTCCCCATGCAGTTCCAATATACTGCTGCAGATTAACCCAATTAGCCGATAGATCAATATTAGAAACAACATCGGGATTTACCGTAAGATCTGGATCAACTGTGCCAGGTGGATCAAGAGTAATTGTACCACGATAAGTATAAACATTACCTTCGATACAATTGTGATACTTAGAAGCATATGGTTGTGATTGATAGACCGAAGTAGTATATGGTAGTGTAACCATATCACCGGTCTTTTGAACATTAGATGAAGAACCCGAATCGAAATACATTCCTACCTTTTGAGTAGAGAAGTATGGACGTCCTTCATTTCTTGAACTATCTATAGCAATTCTATATTGTGGATCATTTGTATTTGATAGAGTAAAGTCCTTAAATGGATCTACCATGATACCATTCTTAAAACGATTTTGACCGGTCGAAGAAGATCTAATCTGCAGAGACTGTGCTGACTGTTCTAGTAATGAAAGAGATGTATAATATTCTAAGCGATCGATACGATTAGAGATTTTACCAATATCTGCCATAGTGAATCGGCGTGTCTGCTGAGTAGTAAGCTGCACGGCATAGTCATAACGATTGTACTGCTTAGCTACAGCCGGCGTCAGAGACGGATAAGGAGGCATTGATACCAATCCTATAGTCATCGTTCCAGGTGCTTCCAGAGGCGCTGCAGGTAGGTTAGATGATATGCCTTCATTAATTACCATAGAACCACCGATAGTCAAAGCAATTCTATCAACACGAGGTAGATAATGTGTGATGGAAGCTTCATAAAATGAGTCGGGTGTAGGTAGATAAGAACCGGTGCCAGGCACAGAGATAGTTGTTGTTGTTACCGGATTAGTAGTAATATTTGTAGTTGTGGTAACTATGTTAGCAGTATTAGCTGCATAAGGGCGGAAGTCAACGCTATCTCTTAGATCGGATGTTGTTCCAGTATTTCTAGAAACATACTGAGGGATCTGATAAGTTTGGATAGCTTGAGTATTTGCGGTATTAGCATCATCGATTGGATAAGAGTTAGCATTAAAATAGCCATGACCCTGTGTTTCACTCTTAGTAAAGTTGTCGATCGATACTAGAAGAGTAGATGTGTTTGATACCGGACCTGTGCTATAAAGATAAGAAAGACCATAGAAGGCATCGCGCTGGCCATTATCGATATAGAAACGAGATACCTGATCAGCATTGGTATTTGAATATGTACCACTTCCAACCCAAACATGGTTTAACTGGAATGCATCTGGCAAACCTAAGCACCAAGGACCGGTAGTCCCACCAGCATTATTTGAGATGTTAATCTGTACTAAAGAGCCACGATTAATTGACTTTTGAATTGATCGCGTAGAACTACGAAGCACATCGAAGTATACTGAACTTTGGAAAGCAGCATTCGTAGTTTCACCAAGAGTTAGCGTTGCTGCAGTAGCAGTAGCTGAAATAGTTCTAATTGCTGGATTGAAGTTAATTGGCACACCAGGCGGCCATACCTTCTGATGGGTGTTCGAAGAAGGAGAGGTGCCTAGTGTATTGGCCAAATTTAAAGAGATATCAGATGTGATTACAGTGATTCTCTGAGGCGTTGCTTCAGAAGCAATATAGATATAATCGCCAACTGTATATTGAGAAGTGAATGCTGTTCCAGAACCAGTAATAGCATTTGATCCAGAAGTACCAGATACTGTACCAGTTTTATTTGTAGAATAACCAGTAGCAGTAGGAATAATGATATAAGTCTGTTCTTGGGCGCTAGAATAACTTCCCTGATTATAGAACTGTTCAGAACCACTACCATCGGCCGATGGCAATGTAAGAGTCATTACACCGGTAGTCAAGAAGTTAGCATTAGCTCTATTACGGTAAACAAATTGTTCAGAAGCAAAGCCAGTAGTAGAAAGAGCTTTCTGACCAAATGGGTGAATCATTATTTCATTTGATGTATCTTGTAAGATAGCTACATTGGCACCAATCGTGCTGCTATAGGTAAGTACTACGTCAGCAACACCAACATAAGCACTAGCTACTTGGTAAACAACACTCTTTACATTGGCAACAGAATATCCAGGAGCCATATTAACATTGAATAGGTAAAGTCTGTAAGTAGCATCTACACCGGGTGTGCCAGAAGAATAAGCTACACCACGAACATAGGCAGTACCAATCTTTGCAGCTGAAGAATAACCAGATAAGAATGTTTTTCCAGTGATAGCAGTTTTTGCTGTGCTATGTAGTTCTACCTGAACAATATTATCGTTATTAAAATCGCCGACATACTGAGTAACATTAAAGTAATAACCATAGTTAGCTGAAACAATCTGATTAGCGACTGTCTCAGTATCGACACCCTTACGAAGTGGAACAGTATTATTGTTAATAAACTCTACTCTATAACCCTTAACATAGCCAATACCCGGTGAAGAAACCAGCGACATATAGTTAGTATTGGCATTGCCAGAAGAATCTGTTTTGATCTGAGTAGAAAGTAAGAATGGATTTACAACATAGTCACCACTAGTTTCATAAGTGCGGCGAGCGATGTCTGCACCTAGAGCAGCATATTGCGGATCCGATTTAACAGATACAGGTTGACCGGCAGAAAAATCACAAAGTGAGAAGAATGTAGTAGTATTAGATGTATCCGATGTGGCTCTAGTAACCAAATTTGGAATTATCTGCAGACGGTGAGCACCAGGAGCAGAGTAGTTTGGAGATCCGGCAGCATTATCTACAAGAGTATTATCAATTTCTGGTGTAATAAGAGTCTCAGTGGCAGCAAAACCAACCGAGATATTGTCGGGCACATTGCTATACTTAGAAATGATCAGTGTCTGAGCAGGAACACGAAGGAAGTAACCCTTCTTGAAGATCACACCCTCTGTAGTAGTAAAGGCATAACCAATACCGGTAGAATTAGCTACCGTAGCTACAACTACATTTCCAAGCTGTGCTCCGGAAGTAGTAGCTAGTTGTAATGATTCACCGTTTGCAAATGCTTGCTGGACTGCGCCGTTTACGTAACTTGTAGAGTTTAGATACTTTACATAGAGAGTGTTTAGATTAGGGTCCTGTGACTGATAACCAGAGATAGTATTAACAACTACGGCTTGCAAACCACGAGGATTAGTAATGACTGCGCCCTGGAAAGAAGCTATATTAGGAATGGCATAATTGTTTGCATAGGTGTCATTGATCTTGACATAGTAGTAGCTATTGTCGAAAGTGAATGAACAACCTTCTACTACTGAACCATCTTTATAGATGTTGCGACCAAACTTATTGATTTGATCCTGCAACATAGACTGCATGCTATTAAGCTCGCGAGTCTGTACAGCAATAGATGGTCTATAAAGTACCTGATAATAGTTCTTCGTCTGGTCGAAGTCGTCGAAGTATGGCTTAGTAGAAAGATTGGTATCTAGTGTCATTTATTCCTCGATTAAAACTGTATAACCAGCTTGAACTCTTCTTTATTTACAGCAGTCCTTGTGACTGGCTGAATATTCTCCATGTAGACTACCTTGCCCGATTCCCTGACTAGCTGTGGGTAAGTGATGAGCGAATAGGAGTTAACTTGGCCGGTAGCGCCTGATGTCTGTCCAACGATGTTATTTGGTTGTGCTTGGAACCTATTAGCACCATTTACGTCATTAACAACTAGGACTGGCAATACTTGGGTGATAACAGCTGTAGAACTCGATCCATTATTTATGGTATGACCAGAAACAAATGCTAGAGACTGACTAACTGAAGTAAGTTTAGCATAAGAACTATTGGCAAAGATAACTACACCATTTGCTCCAGTGGTTTGGTCTGTTAGAGTCTGACCATTCGAGAAGCTTCCAACCATAGTACTTAGTGTTAAGTCCAAGTCATTCGAAGTAGAAACGATTCGACCATTAGCATATGTAAAGTCTTGCTGTATAAACTCGTTATTAGTAAACTGGCCAGAAGAAGAAGTCAGCGTAATTCTAGCTGTTTGATTAAATCTTAGACCAAAGGTAGAAACTTGATCTGTTGTGCCATTAGCAATAGTGATATCGGTAATAGTTGCATATGCATTAGAAGTACTGTCATAAAGTGTATCACCAGAAACAAACTGGCCAACCACATTAGAAAGCTGCAGAGAAGTATTGCTGTATGTTGATAGTACTACTGCATTAGCTCCAGAAGTTACTTCCGAAACAACTTCAGTAGTAACACCAGGAGAGAAGTAGATAACATTTGCGGTGACAGTATTTGCTGTAGTCCCCGAATAGTAACCACGCAGGGTATAAGTTGCGTTGTTAACAAATGTCCCCTTGACTGACTTAAGCTGCAGCGCAGTAGAGTTACCAGAAACTACAATGCCGGCAGCATTAGAAGTCGACTGAACAACTACTTCCCCAGGAGTCCAAGATCCAAGACTACCTATGACATAGCTACTGAGAACAGCATTAATGCGATCGAAAGATCCAAGGGTAACACGAACATCGGCATACTGCGGATCTTCTAGGAGACCAATGCGTCTGTAAGTTCCATAAGTTGGAAAGTAGTAAGACTCATTTGGACCAATATCGAAGGTAACATCTACACCAGCATAGCGAGCACCGAGCTCTGTCATTACATCCGCACCATGACCATGCACCGGAGAGATTAACGGCGTAGCCGCGGCCCCGGAACCGTAGATGCCATTGGCAACAATACTAATATTTGCAAAGGTGTAGTTTTGACCGGTATTAACCATTTCTATAGAGGTGATATTATTTGCAGAGCCAAAGGTTGTGTTTACCACCCCAAGACCAATAGCATTAGAACCATCACCAGAGATAACAACAGTAGGTCCAATTTCGTACTCTGTAGAATCATTCGGAAGCACCAAAGTACCGATAACGGTAGCATTGCCAGTAACAGTACCATTCAGCAGGAAGTTGACCTTCTGCCCTAGGATGAAATTACCGGAGTTGTTGTTAATTGTGATATTAGGGTTGCTAGTTGCAGAGTTAAGCAAGTAGCTGATCTGCGAAGACTCGCCCTTAACATAGAAGTTATTAGACCAGAAGTAAGCATTGGACCAGTTAGTGCCATTAACCGCTGTCAAGAATACTTGAGAAGTATTTGCATAGGCGACGATAGCATTAGCACCTTGTGTAGTATTCGAAGAGTTAACCAAGTCGACTAACTCACCGGTAGTGAAGTATTGACCGACAATAGATGGATTAGAGATAGACAGATTCAAGCTAGTAAGATTTGTGTTTACTACCGAACCATTTGCCTGAGTGACTGTAATAGAAGTAGGTTCTGCAGCAACTGGCACTGTGTAGTAAACGTTTGCTAGGAGGGTATTATCAAACGTGATGCTGACATTTACTGTAGAAGTATTAACAGCCGTGACTCTGCGGACATTGGTATTAGCATTTGATCCGATTCGAATAAAGCTACCAACAGCAAAGCTAGAAGTAAAGCTTGTCTGTGCAGTATTAGTAGAAACAACAGTATTACCACCAGTAGTGATATTAACCGTTCCACCCTGCAAGACACCAGAAGAAACAGAATCAATCAGCGGATAGTTCAGTGCAAAGGGAGTAGTTAAGCTAGATCTAGCAACTTGTATGGTGGAGCTATTAGCTGTAAGGATAGTGCCGGTAACGCCGGTATTTGCCTGGACGATAGTATCACCAACATTGAAATATCCAGCTGGATACAAGTAGTTGATATAATCGATGGGTTGCTGAACAGTGTAGCCCTGAGTAACAGTACCAGATATGCTGCTTAGATCAAGTCTTTCGAATGTCTGGAAAGGAACCGAAGAGCTAACACGAACAGTTTTGGCACCACCATTACTAGTAGCTATCTGTCTGACCTGACCTGCACCGAATCCGGCTTTAAGGTAGATGGAAGACTGTGCGTAGTAGTTATCATAGGCAGAGGAAGTATTTGGCAACTGAATAGTAAAGGCATCGATGAACTTAACTATGTTGCCCTTCTCATAGACTTGGTAGTTACTACCGCCATTTGTTATCTGGATTGCTTCGATAGTACCAGGAACAGCATTGCTCTGAACATTAACATCCTGGATAGCAGGGATGTAGGAAGATGTTGTGAACTTAGTGTTAGAAGTGGAATCAATAGTGTACATGTATTTCCAGATGTAGCCATCCGCGGTCTTAAAAGAACCTGCAGGGGAAGTAAGTGTTGGCTTAACTGTAGAGGGAGCGCCGTAGTTATTGAATATGCACTTATAGACAACAAACTGATCAGTAACAACAAAGAATTGTTCTGAGTACAGATTCGGATCATTTTGATCGTACTGATTGTAGACAGTACCAGAAGTCCAGTTATACCTTGGCACCATGTTGATAACATCTGTAGACTTAACTAGCTTGCCGAATAGCAAGTCATCATAGACTGTTTGCTGAAACTGTGCTACAGAGTTATTAGCTGGCGGCGGACTAGAATCTGACGGCCATGGATAGGAACGTCCAGCAAAGACGTAGTAGGAATGTCTAGTATCCCTCACGTTATTGATGAAGTTGTTGACCTGGTTGATATAATGATTAATTGTAAGTAATGCCATCTCGCGCTCTATCTGTGATCATTGTTATTTATTAGTCGACTAAGACTGTGTAAGACTCATCTGTACAGCTACAGAAGCAGAAGAAGTCTGTGAATCCTTGAATCTGTACTTACCAAACAAAGCAATACCGGAAGGGTGGACTAAGTTCCTGACAAGAGATTCATAGGTGCTGATCATTCTGCTAGCAACGATTTCATAGGAGAAGTCTTGATAGTAGTTAGAATCCAATAGCTTCTGAGTATCACTGGTGAAGCTCTTATCCGACGTCCAAGAACCTTGACCCTTACCATGATCCTGGACGATAGAAGTACCAGTTACAACCACTGAGCTATTAGCCGGCTGCAGATAAACTGTTTCATCCGGATTATATCCAAAGCCAGAATCCACGATCTTAACCGCGGTAGCAATACCCTTAGCATTCAGAACGCTATTTGTAATGACTGCATTGTGGCCCTTGATGCCGCCCAAGCCATCGCTTTGTCCTAGGGCAGAGATAGTAAGCTCATTCACATCAACATAGGGATTGGTAGTGTAACCACCGCCGGGGTTGATGTTTCCTAAGAATGCAATCGTACCGACCTGCTTAGTCAAGAACTGCAGGGCAATGTACAGCTTGGTATCTAAGTTGTTTCCGGAAGGATTACCAGAGAAGCTGCCCCAGTCTGTAGTTCTGATGACATTATTCACAATGGCAGTGTGGCCAGTCTGGGTATCTGTCACTGTAGATCCATGGATGAAGTAGCCATGCGGAATGCCGGAACTGAACTGAACTCCTAGCATAGAAGTGTTCTGCGAGAAGATAGTTGCATTGGCGGTAACAGTAGTCTTAGGGTTTACGCCAGTCAGAAGCACCTGACTCGATGTGATATTTGAAACTAATGTAACACCTGGAGCTAAGCTAGCATTGATCAAGTTAGCATCATTACCGGTAACAAAGATCAGCATAGAACCATTAGATCCCTCCGAATCATAGACATAGAGGTTAGCTATGCCTAGGCTGGTGTTGGATAATGATTCTCCATTCGCAACCAAGTTAGCTGTGGCCGCTGAACCTTCCAGCATGACCATGTTTGCAGAGGAAGTAGCAGTGTTACCAACAGTGAACACGCCAGTTTCTCCGGAAACGTAGACATTGAAGCCTATTCCGGAAGCTGGTGGATCGATGATGGTGGAAGTATATCCGGAGATAGTATCCGGATTGATTTGATAGAGCTCCTGATTAATCAATCCACCAACAGTAAAGCTTGCCCCTGCTCCAGCTCCACCAAGTACTTTAGTCAGAGTAGCAGAAGCACCATTGCTGCCAGTGATGGTATCTCCGATGCTGAATTTGTATTGTGGAGTGCCAGTGAAGTTGATCAACTCGATGAAGGAACTGTTTGCTCTGGTGATAGTTCCATTCGCATTGCTAGTAGTATCCAGTAGAGTATCACCTGCGGAGAATACACCGGATAGTCCAGTGAAGTTGAAGTTGTAGGTAGTTGCAACTACGATGTTCGGATTCGAGCTAAAGCCAGATCCACCATTAACTAGGGTGAATGTAACCTTGCCATTCTGATCCACAGTCGAAACTACTCTGGCGATAGCACCAACACCAGAACCCTGGACTGATAGACTATCGCCGATATTGAAACCAAGTCCGCCATTGTTGATAGCTACTGCAGTCAGAGATCCAAGCACTCTAGGAGCATTAGCAATTGTTATGGCAGGAACTTGCTTAGACAGAATCTGCTCGCCATACTTGAACGTACCATTTACTGCTGATAGGTAAAGGACATTGATAGTTCTCTGATTAACTACCTTCTGCTGGACATTCTCTACTACTGCTTCTGCTGATAGACTGCTGTTATAGATTGGCTGGCCGATCAGCTGATTCAAGTAAGGGTTATCAGTGCACTCGATGTACTTTGGAACAATCCAATCATTATCCGAAGTTTTAAAGACAAACTGGCCAGGGATGTAGAGATCGATATCTTCATTGAACAGGAGTCTGAACAGCAGTTCATAGGATCTAGGAGTGCCCTTGCTTCTGTAGAGATCCAGGATATGCTTTACTAGAAGCTGTCTATCCGCAGCGATATCCACTGGAATGGAAGCAACATAGGTGTTGGTGAAGTGTGTAACAAACTGGGCTGCAGTGGAATCAATATCCAGATAGTCAGGGATAGATCTAGCTTTACCGATGATGCCAGATCCTGGATCAGTCAAATCTGTCTGCTCTGCCCACTCATAGTAAGCCTGCATGAAGGCGATGAAGTTCGGACCCTGATCATTGTAGAAAGCTGGGAACTGCGACTGGATAAATGGACTGATGAACTTATCCATGGATTAGATACCCACCACTGTAATGGTTACACCCTCAGCGATATCCACCTCGATGACGTCATTGCCAGAGCTCTTGACATCCTGATTCGCTGGAGAAGCATAGAACACCACACCATCCGAACCGTTAAAGTCATTAACAGTTATCAAGTTGCATGCAACCTGGCCGAGATCATAATTGACAGTCCCTGCCACAGAGTAAGAGGTGTAGCCGGCATTTGTGACATCCTTCAAGTACAGGACATTCGAGCTGTTTGTGATGGTAGTGCCAGAAGCAGACTGCACTACAGAGAAGGTGTTGTTGTTTGGATTATAGTCTGTAAACTGATAGAGTCTGCCACCAGAGAAGAATACACTGGACTCTAGAGTAGCTGGACTGATGCTGTTTCTGTACTCGATGTTGATGTAGCTAGGAACATTTAGATCCGGACTTGCAATCTTCTTCAGTGTTATAACAGTCTCATTAGAGGAGATGCTAGGATCTGCAGCATTGATTGCGGCCTCAAATCTAGACAGCTTGAACTCGGTATCGAAGTCGGTCAGATAGTTAACATTGAAGCTAGATATAGCCGCAGATACCAAGCTCTGGATATCTGTGCTGCTATTGGTAGTAGCTGTCGGATCATACTTCACCAGAGTACTAACATGCAGATAGAGGAAGTCTGGATCCACAACTTTAGGAGTGATACCGATGGTGCATCTGTCACCGAGGAAGCTAGCGATATCAGCCTTCTCTGAGAGTGAAACTACAGCACCGGAATAAGTGACTGGTGAAACAAACACTGTGCCAAAGCTAACCGAGTTGCTAACCGTTTCACCACCAAAAACGTGGCAAGACTTGATATCGGTATAGTTACTAAGCACCAGAGTCTTGAAGTCGGCCGCAGTCACTGCCCTCTCCTGGGTCTGATAAGATCTAGGGGCATTGAATCTGATCGACTCAATCGATTCGGCATTAGCACCACCGCTGGATCCGGAGATAACAGATAGGCTAGAGCTAGATCCTAGGTAGTCGCTAAGGGAGAAGGTAGACACACCATCGCCATCCGAGCCTACAGTAGTTCTATAAGTGCACTGGATGATTGCGCCATTAAGCGGTGCTCTGCCTAGAACACCATCACCGAAGACTACTTCGTACTTAGTATCTTCTGTTGCCTGTAAGAAGAATACCGCAGAATTGCTAGACAAACCAAGGATTGTTGATGCCTGGCTGAAGACAGTGTTAGTCAGACCATTGTTCTCGATGACTGTTACTAGAAGAGAATCAGTGTCGATGCTTTGATTAGACATAATAAAACGCTGAGCCTCGATGCTATTATCCACAGCAAAGACATCAGAAGTAATTGTGCCCTGAAAGATATCGAGATTAGCAGTAAAGTTACCGCCAGATGGATAAACTACTACAGCATTATTAGTTACAAAGTTATAAGTTCCATTTGCATTTGTGCCCACGAACTTAGTTGCTGCCGGAATAGTTAAAGAAGACTGAGCCCCAGCGCTAATTACTAGCTCTACAGTCCCCTTAGCCGACTTATAGCTTCTCGGAACATAGTTTAGTTCTTTAGCTTTGCTTATAACAGAATTTCTGAGCTGCGCCGAATCTAAGAAGCTCTCATTCACTACTAGATTAAGATAAGCAGCATTTAAATACGAATTATAACTCAGTATATCCAGCAGTACATTAATGTTACTCCCGTCGAAATTATAGTCCTGGAACTGAGTTTGATTAGACAAATACTGTTTTAAATTGGCTTTTAGCGTATCAAAGTCTAATGATACGAGAGAAATACTATTATTTGCTGGCATCTGGCCATCATCCTTATAGAATACCGTTACGCATGTAGTCATTCGATATTTATAAAGACGATGTTAGGATTACTTCTTGTATAATGTAATGCACACAGCAATACCTATAACTAGTCCTATAAAGTATAACATGCTCAGTTCACTACTAAGGAGAAGTAGCATAAAGATACTTATAACTAATAGATCCATCAGAAGGATTACTTCATCAGGCAGAGTGCACTGTTATTCTCACCTCTGGTAGGAATAAAGGTTCCATTATGTTCAATGCATTCGTGCATAGCTTGGTAGTACATCTTATTGCCAGTGTATACAGTGTAGGTACAACTAGACATGAATGATATAATGATTATGAATGCTAGGGTGGATACTATAGTGATTGCATTAGTTGACATTGCTTTTATCCAGTTCTATGTGAAAGCTCATTGCTGATGGGGATTTGCGCCAGGCTTTATTGGCAATGTCATACGCCTCGAAGTAGTCATTGGCATCCACAGTGGTAGTGGATATTAGACTGCGTTGATTATCGATTGCCCAGCCATAGATCATGATCTTGTATCTCTTCATATGATCTCGTCCTCTTCTCGGGTTGAGTTATCATCCGCGGCTTGATACAGCAACATGGCAGTGTTCTTCGTGCCTAGCACAGACCTATAAAGTAGTTCTGATTCGGCAAGGAACGCAGATCCAATAGCCAGTGCAATGTCTGGCTGCAGTCCCTCTTCCTTAAGAATGTCAATACGCAGCTGGGATACACGATTGGCAATACGAATGATTGTCTCTTCATCTTGCATTAGAAGTACTTCTTCACAACATAAGAAGCGATGACGATCCAGCCCCACAACGGAAAGATGACGGCAAAGAACGTGGACCAGAACCCGCGTGCTAGTACGATACCAAACACCCAGAGGATAATAAGAATTGCATCTCCTAGCATCAGAAATACTTATCCACCAGAGTAGCAGCAACCAAGAACCAAGAATAGATTGGAACTAGTACTGCAAAGAACGTGGGCCAGAACCCCTTCGCTAGTACAATACCGGTCAGCCAAAGCATTGTAGCAATAATACCGCCAAGTTTCATTTTATTAAACCTTATGTTGAAAGTCTGTTTAC
>Ga0208622_1000410_pt1 | contig 17806 bp, 3 predicted proteins | sample CryBogCBH12Jul09_FD_184621 | JGI IMG/M metagenome (GOLD analysis project Ga0208622, IMG submission 184621) | Freshwater microbial communities from Crystal Bog, Wisconsin, USA - CBH12Jul09 (SPAdes) | ecosystem: Environmental > Aquatic > Freshwater > Lake | place: Crystal Bog, Wisconsin, USA... | reverse complement strand
CGGGACACGTCACGAAGTTTGTAGTTGTTGGATTCTCAGATTCGCACCCAAAGAGTGGATCGAGTGCACGCATTTCTGTCCTACGTGCCCGTGCCGTCGAAAAGTCCCTTGTCACTCAGCTGCGTAAATTGCACGCGACACTGCCAAAGTTCTCAGTATCTGGACGCAACGCGGAGTTGGGCCAAGCGAGCAAGGTAGTAATCAGCAGTTAAAAGTCTGTCCGGGAACTTTGCCAAACTACGCATCCCCCCTTGGGGGAGCGCAAGTGCTTCATTTTCTTACAAACTCTATGGATTTTTTGTCGAATCTGACTAATCTTTGTTTGAGGATAACTCGACCTTTCTCGAGTGTTCAGGAATGAGGTTGCTGTGAAGTCCCTGTTTGCTCGACGTCTTGGGTTAAGCGCAATGACTATTGCTCTGATGGCTGCTCCGTTGGCAAGTTTTGTGTCACCAGACAAGGCGTCAGCTACTGGTACAGATGATTCGCTGTACGTAGAAGCGTTCCTGGGCGTCATTGCCGGAACTCCAAATAACTACTCAATTGTCCTTGACGCCACAGCAGACCTGTCGTTCGGTGTGCCATCCGGAGTTGTGTCAATTGTCGATACGTCGAGCGCCACCACTTTGTGTACCGCCAATACCTTCGTCGATGGCGTTTCCGATTCAAATGGTGGCGAGATCTATCAAGCTTCGTGCGTCTCCAACGCCTCCGAGCAAGCGGGAGACGTAATTCAGGCCGAATACGCAGGAGCCGGCGCGTCTGACTATGCGGACGCTGTTTCGAACTCCTTAACTGTTATGCCACCCGACACGACGATTTCGAACATTCCCTCAGTCAACGGTGTCGGCGAAAGTTTCACTCCTCAGTTCACGAGTGGAGCTAATGATCCTGGCGTCGAGTCAACGACTCCGCACGTGTGCACGGTTGACTCCTCCGGCACTGTTCACAATATCGCTACGGGTACTTGTACTCTTCGAGCTACTGATGAATTCAATTTGGAAACAGGTGTCTACACAGATCCGAACTCCGTGGCGGTCGACCCCTTCGGTGATGTCTACGTTGCCGACCAAGGAACGGGTTCCCCAGGTTCCGGTAACAACGACGGTGGACTGTATTCCTACACCGGCCCATTCGCGGGCTTTAGTAGTTCAAGCAGGATTGGCACCTTCAACCCCGGCTATGTGGCGACCAACGCTTCGGGCGAGCTCTACATACTGGATAATTACAACGAGAATCTTGCTGAACTCACGTTGCCAGAGTTACGCCAATCACTTATTCCTTCCTATTTAGGGATGCCGCCTTTGGGGGTCACCGCAATGGCAGAAGACTCAAGTGGCAATCTGTACATCGCTGGTGCCAACTTTGGGATGCAAGAACTGACCCCACAACCGCAAAACCAAGTCCTTACCGACAACATCGGCTATTCAGGTAACCCAACTGCGATGGCCATAGATAATGCCAACGATATTTTTATTGCTGACGGCGTTTCGAACTCAATTACAGAACTGGTTCCACAGAACAGTAATTTTGTGGGTCACGTTGTTTACTCATCAAGCAACCTGAATCCAGATGGAATGGCGTTGGACGCCAGCGGCACCCTGTATGTGAGTAGCGCTTCCAACGCGAGCATCGCAATGATCGCCCCGAACCAGAGTGGTAACGCAGACATTAGTTATGTAGGAAATCAGCTGGTTAATGCGCAGAGTGTTGCCGTCGATCCCCAGGGCAATATCTATGTCGTCTCCGCCCCATCACAATCAACACCTTCATTACTGACCGCCATCGTTCCTCAAAAGTTGCAGTCATACACGGTAAGCAACGTAGGTTCCGCTGAAATTGATATGCAATTCAACATACCCGCAAGTGGCGACACAGTCGCGCTCCCTCTTGGCGGTGACACCAATTCAGAAGTTGTTTCGTGCGGAGCAACTGGGACCTTCGATCCAACCTCCACCAGCTGTGTGTACCCACCATCGTCGGGAGCGACGACGGCCGACGTGACAGTCAGTTTTTCATCCACCGCAGGAGTAACGTTCGGAAACTATCTGGGTTGGAATGGGGTAACCGACTTGCAAGAGGTGACCAACTGGACTGGCAACTGGACGAGTTTCGACTGCGCCTTCTATGGAGCAACGCAACTGACCTCGGTGCCAACAACATTGCCTTCGTCGGTTACCGACTTGGGAGAGACCTTCTACGGAGCCAGTGCGTTCAATGAGTACCTCGGCGGCTGGGACACGAGCAATGTCACAACAATGGAGGCAATGTTCGCCTTTGCCAGCGACTTTAGCAATGGTGGACTTCCACTTATTCAGCAGAATGGCGGCTGGGACACAAGCAACGTGACCAGTATGGCCGGCATGTTCGCTGGCGACGTAGCCTTCAACCAAGATGTGAGCTCCTGGAGTACCAGCAATGTGACCAACATGTCGGGAATGTTTGCGATTGACCCAGAATTTACTAATGGCTTTGCCAGCTGGCCAGAAGCCACCGGTCACTGGGATACTTCACATGTCACCAACATGGCCGGAATGTTTTCTGGCGACGCGAATTTCAATACGAACATCGGCTCTTGGAACACCGGCGCAGTTCAAAGTATGAGTTCAATGTTCGAATCTGCTTCTTTGTTCAACCAAGATTTGAGCTTCTGGGATACGAGCAACGTGACCGACATGGCGAGTATGTTCTCGGGCGCTACTGCATTTAATCAAAACATCAGTTCTTGGAATACCGTAAACGTCGACGACATGTCATTTATGTTCGAAGGGGCAACGGCGTTTAATAATGGCGGATACCCCATGGCGTCATACGTCGGGGGATGGAGTACTAACTCGGTAACGACAATGTCGAATATGTTCCAAGGAGACTTGGCCTTCAATCAAGACATCAGCTCCTGGGATACCCAACACGTGACCACGATGCGATCAATGTTCGTCAACGCTTCTTCTTTTAACAATGGTGGCATTGACCTGAGGTCAACGAGCGGCGGTTGGAACACCGCAAGCGTGACCGACATGTCCGAAATGTTCACCTACGCCAACGACTTCAATCAAGACATCAGCACGTGGCGTTTTGACAGGATCTATGACATGACGTTCATGTTCCTGGACGATGGATTCTCGGAGCAGAACTACAGCGCACTCCTTAACTCGCTCGCCACCCAAGTGCAGGCTTCGGGAGTGCACTCCGTCAATCTAGGCGCCTCCACAATGCATGCCGAGAATTCACAGACCGCTTACAACTACCTGACGACAAACTCTTCGTGGACTATCAGTGACGGAGGTGAAGACACGTCATTGGCAGTCGGAAATTCGGCATCGATGAGTCTTGATTTCCTCATTCCTTCAGGTGGTGACGTCATCCACATCCCAGTTACTGGCGACGACACCAGTCTGACCGTTAACTGTGGCGGCCAAGGGCAGTGGGATGGCACTTCTGGCAACTGCACCTTCCCAGCGTCAGCAACTTCGTACCACGTGACTACCGCAGTTGCCATTTCTCAGACAACGGGTGTGAGCTTCGGTAACTGTCTCGGTTGGCAGGGCATGGGTGGTGACCTCACCGCCGTGAACTCATGGTCGGGCAATTGGACGAGCCTTAGCTGTGCCTTTACCGGTGCCACCCAACTGACGTCGGTTCCGACAAACTTCCCGACCGCAGTAACGAGCACGTATGAAATGTTTGCCGGCGACACGAGTTTCGACCAAGACGTGAGCAGCTGGAACACAATCAACGTCACCGACATGAATGACATGTTCAATGGTGCGACTTCATTCAATAACGGAGAGGCGCCATTCACTAGTTCTATTGGTGGTTGGAACACGAGCAACGTTACAAATATGTACGGAATGTTTGACGGCGCTTCTTCCTTCAACCAGGACATCAGTACGTGGAACACTCTCAATGTTCAAGACATGTCACTGATGTTTGATGGCGCGACTGCATTCAACAATAACGGCACCCTGCTCGATACTTTTGCTGGTGGTTGGAACACGAGCAACGTGTCGTGGATGTACAACATGTTCAACGGCGCCACTTCCTTCAACCAGGACATCAGTTCGTGGAACACTCTCAACGTTCAAGACATGAGTGGCATGTTCTTTGGGGCAACTCTGTTCAACAACGGCGGTGATCCGCTCAATACTTCACCGGGCGGTTGGAACACTAGCCAGGTGCAATACATGACGGCGATGTTTGCGTTCGACACCCCCTTCAACCAAGACATCAGTTCGTGGAACACTTCGTTCGTCACGAACATGAGCGGAATGTTCTATGCGACGAATTTTGATAACGCGTACGCGTCGCTTGTTTCAACACCGGGTGGCTGGAATACGAGTCTTGTGAGTGACATGAATTCAATGTTTCAGAACGACATTCAATTCGACCAAGACATCAGTTCGTGGAACACAGCATCCGTCCGTTCAATGCAGGACATGTTCGCTGGAGCGACTTCATTCAACAACGGCGAATCTCCCCTCCAAACAAATCCCGGTGGGTGGGATACGTCCCTTGTCCACACCTTCAGCAGCATGTTCGAAGGCGACACCACCTTCAACCAAGACATCAGTACGTGGAACACCATGGCCGCAACTGACATGACGAATATGTTCAATGGCGCAATTGCATTCAACAACGGCGGCGTTGGACTCGTGACTACCCACAACGGGTGGAACACCAGCAACGTCGTGTATTTGTACGGCATGTTCGATGGTGATACTGCTTTCAACCAGGATATGAGTAGTTGGAACTTCGGGAATGTTCAAGATATGGTCAACTTCGCGGTGCAAAGCGGACTGACCTCGGCAAACTACGGAATTCTTCTCAGCACTCTTGCCTCCGAGCTGCAGAGTTCTTCGCTGCAAGCCAATGTGGAACTTGACGTCTCGGTTGCATTTCCTGACGCCGAAGTCGCCGATAGAAATGCTCTGATCGGAGATGGCTGGGTTATTAACGATGGGGGACAGTTCACTTCCTACACGGTTCCAAACATTGTGGGGCTTTCGACCGCAGCTGCCCTGGCCGCGATAGCGAACGCTGGCTTTACTACGACGCCGACAGAAACGCCCGTGACTGCCGGGGCGACTGCAGCCAACAACGGTCAGGTAGTTAGCCAAACCGTGACTGCGGGCACGGCTGAGTCGGTGGCGACTGTTTCAATTGACTTCAGTTACTACCACTACGTGGCACCGGTCATTGTGCAGTCTCCCGTGTACATAATGCCTACCCTCACTGGACTGAGCGTGTCAGCGGCATTGTCGGCACTCAGCGCAGCTGGCTTTACGGCAACGCCAACTGAAACACCACAGAACGTTGGGGCGACCACGACCAATAATGGAAACGTAGCCACTCAGTCGGTGAGCGCCGGTTCAGTTCTTAAGAGCCCGGGTATCAATATTGCATTCAGCTACTACAACTACGTTCCTCCAACATTCACCATGCCTACCCTCACCGGACTGAGCGTGTCAGCGGCATTGTCGGCGCTCAGCACTGCGGGCTTCACCGCAACGCCAACTGAAACACCACAGAACGCTGGGGCCACCACGACCAACAATGGAATCGTGGCCACTCAGTCGGTGGCCGCCGGTTCAATAGAGACTGATCCAACAACGCCAATCACTCTTGACGTGTACACCTACACCGCCTCACCATCGAACTCGGTCGTAAGCGTGACGTGTGTATTCGCAGTGGGATCTTCGGCGATTTCCAAGTCTTGTGCCAAGGCGCTCGCCACTTTGGCGCAGAAGGTGACTTCACTTTCGCTGAAGAAGGTGTCCTTGACGAGTTACGGTGACCTCTCTGGTTCTGCCAAGTCGAAGCGGAGCGTTGCTTTGGCTCGTAGTGAAGCGCTAAAGAAGTACTTGATTGGATTGCTGAAGGCGCGTAACGCCCACGTCCCTGCAATCAATATTCAGACCGCTGTAGTAAGTGGCCCGAGGCTCGAGTCAACTCACTCTGTGGTCGTAGTTACGTCCTAGTCAACTAGAACTGTGGGCGGCGAATACCTGATTCTCCGCCCACAGTTCGAAGTCACTATTTGCCACTAACTCGCAGGTAGAAGGCAAGTATTACTTCGAGGATAACTTGAGTTTCAAAAAGCGACTTTATGTAGATTATGGCTAATCTTTGTCTGATGACAGTAGGCGACTGAGGTTGTCGCTGTGAAAGGCAATTAGATGAAAAACGTACGTTCTCGTATCCTCGCGATTTGTGCCATAAGCACTGCGGTTCTCATAGGGCCTCTGGCTGGACTAATTGCACCAAGCATCGCTGCGGCATCAACGAATGATGACGCTCTATTTATGGGTGCGTTTCCTAACCCGATTGCCGGATCTACTAACAATTACGTTGCGCTTTTCGATGCCACATCGGACCTGAACTTCGGGGCTCCGCAGGGAACTCTTTCCATTGATGACACGACCCAGGGAACAGTCCTTTGTTCTTCCAATACTTTTATTGATGCTGGTTCTGACTCCAACGGAGGAGAGAACTACCACGCGTCGTGCGTATCGCCAGGTAGTGAATTGGCGGGAGATCACGTACTCGCGGTCTACACGGGTGCCGGCCAGAACGACTATTCGTCGGTGTCGTCTTCAGCTCAGATTGTTAGTCCGCCGCCAACTGTCATTACAAATCTCCCCACCAACGCCGCTGTGGGAAGTACTTTTGCCCCGCAGTTCTCTCTAAACCCGACCGACCCCAACGTTGAGTCAGTGACTCCTCAGGTCTGCACCGTTGATCCCTCGGGAGTCGTGTACAACGTGGGTGCCGGGACCTGCACTCTTCGCGCAGTCGAAGAAGGTCCAATTTCCTTTGGCACATTCTTAAATCCGACGGGTATTGCGACAGACCCGTTTGGCGACCTGTACATTGCCGATCAGGGAACGGGATCTCAAAATAACGGAAATTTTGATGGAGGGATTTACCAACTGAATGAAGTGTTCAACGGCCTAATCCCGAACATAAGTAACTGGACAAATTTCAATCCCTCACTGGTTGCCTCTGACTCTTCTGGTGATGTCTTCGTTCACGATGAGTACAACGGCACAATTGCGGGCTCGCCTCTCCAGATGTATCGCGACGCAACGCAGCCGCCATTGTTCGATCCGAGTATTCAAGGCGTGACCGCAATGGCAGCGGACTCGAATGGAGACTTGTTCATCGCTGGACCTTCCGGGGGCCTCGCTGAATTTCTGAGACAAGGCCTCAACTACCAGTTGAACAATATTGGTTATAGCGGTAACCCCGCTGCCATGGTCGTCGACAGTGCCGGTGACATTTACATTGCGGATGGAACTGCACATAACATCGAGAAATTGACGCCGAGTGGTGGAAGTTATGCGAGTTCTACCGTGTACTCCGACGCTGGATTTTCTCCTTCAGCAATGGCTATTGACTCATCAAACACGTTATATACAGTCGCAGCCAACGGCACAAGTGTTATGCAAATCACCCCTAACCAAGGCGGGCAAGCCAGCGTTAGCTACGTTGGCAATGGCTTAAGTAACGCCCAGGGTGTAGCGGTAGATCCATCGGGGGCAATCTGGCTCATCGAAGGTTCGAGCGGCTCAAGTGCGCCATCACTTGGTTTAATTCTGCCTGGAGCGCTTCAGTCATACACAGTGAGTGACCCATCGTCGGCATCAATGACGCTGGACTATTTAATTCCCGCCAGTGGCGACACGGTCGCCGTGCCAGTCAATGGCGACATTGGCAGCCTGACTGTGACGTGTGGTGGACAGGGAGTGTGGGATGTGTACGCTCGAACCTGCACCTATCCTGCTGCGGCGAACGCTTACCAGGTGTCCCTTAGCATTTCTGTTTCTACGATCACTGGCGTTGGTTTTGGGTACTGTGGGGCATTATCCGGAGCAAGTGATCTCACAGATGTCAGCGCTTGGAGTGGTGATTGGACAAGTTTCAGTTGTGCCTTCACCGATGCTTCGCAACTGACTTCAGTACCGAGCAGTCTCCCGTCGAGCACGAAGGACTTGTCTGGAATGTTTGCCTACGCGACATCGTTTAATCAAAACATCGATACCTGGGACACGGCAAACGTCACTTCTCTGGAAGCAATGTTCTTTGGAGCTAGTGCATTCAATAATGGTGGTGTCGATCTAGCGAGCACAGCCGGTGGATGGGACACGACAAACGTCACTTCTATGTCACGTATGTTCAACAGCGATCCAGTCTTTAATCAAGACATAAGTTCGTGGAACACCTTCAACGTACAAGACATGTCGTATATGTTCAATGACGCCACCGACTTCAATAACGGCAATGCACCTTTGGCCTCTTCAGCAGGTGCGTGGGATACGGCAAACGTCACTTCTCTGGAAGCAATGTTCAACCAAGCAACTACTTTTAATCAAGACATAAGTTCGTGGGACACCAGCAACGTGCAATACATGTCGTATATGTTCACCAACGACACCGACTTCAACAATGGCAATGCACCGCTCGTCTCATCGCCAGGAAAGTGGAACACGAGCGACGTTACTGATATGTCCTTTATGTTTGAATCAGCAGCGAACTTCAACCAAGACATAAGTTCGTGGGATTTCGGCCAAGTTTCCTACATGTACTTCTTTGCTCCGAGTTCTGGACTTTCGTCGACGAACTACGGACTGTTCTTGGAGTCGTTGGCGAATGAACTGCAGAATCAGGGACTGCAGCCGAGCGTCTATCTCGATGTAACAGCTCAGTACCCATATTCGGCGTCGACCGCTCGAAGCCAGCTGATTAGTTACGGTTGGACTATTGCTGACGGCGGCGAAACGACTTCGGTCGTTATGCCTAATCTGATTGGTCTCTCCACCACTGCGGCACTGAGTGCGCTTACGGGTGCGGGCTTTACGTCAACGCCAGTAGAAACTCCGGTCACCGTAGGTGCAACCTCGGCCAATAACGGTCAAGTGCTGAGCCAGACAGTATTGATTGGAACTGTCGAGTCGGATCCGGCCACGGCCATCGGATTTAGTTACTACCACTATGTGGCCCCAGTCATAGCTCCCACTTATGTAGTACCGAATCTTGTTGGTCTGACGGTTTCCAACGCAATGAGTGCACTCGGTAAGGCCGGGTTTACGGTGTCGCCTACAGAGCTCGTTATTACTGCGGGAGCTACCGCTTCCAATGATGGACTCGTAGCCACTCAGTCCTTGACCGCGGGCGCTATTGAAAAGAGCCCGGGGGTCAACATCAGCTTTAGTTACTACAGCTACGTCCCACCGTTGTATACGGTACCCAACCTGGTCGGTCTGACGATTAGCGCGGCGGAAGCTGCTCTTAACGCAGCAGGCTTCACGTCGGTCCCTGTGGCCACAGCAACCAACGTAGGAGCGAGTTCCGGCAATGACGGAATTATTAGAAGTCAGTCAGTTGCAGCCGGATCTCTCGAGTCAGACCAGAGCGCACCTATCTCTCTTACCTACTTCAAGTTTGCGGCTCCTCAGCACCTCACTGCAAACTGCATTTTCAGCACCGGAAGTACAACACTTTCGAACTCGTGCAAGACGGCCCTCAGTAATTTAGTTACTGCCATTGTCGCGGGCAGTGTCAAGGTGGTATCCGTCGTGGGATTCGCAGACACTGCTGAAACAACTAAGTACGGAAAGTCGATTGCTCTGAACCGAGCAGCGGGAGTGAAGTTGTATCTCTTAAAAGTCCTTAGGTCACGGCACGCGAATGTTCCAAGAATTGTCGTTACGAGTAGCTCGGTGGCTGCGAATCCGACGTCAGCGAGTAGCCGAAGGGTCACAGTCACTTCATAAATCGAAGTTTCTACCAGTGTCCGCAATCTAAGTAGAGCTTGTCGTTCTAGTCATTTCTAGCGTTCTAGGCCTACCAGGCACCTATTGGCAACAGTAGGGGACATTCAGAGAAATTGGATAATTAGTCGCTTATGGCTAATCTTTGTTTAGAACGTGGGGAATTTGCCCACTGAACAGAGAGTTTGGCCATGAAGTCTTTTTCGTTCCGTACAATGGCTGTTAGCGTCCTGTCTCTCATACTTACCTCAAGCGTCCTAACCGTTGCCCTCGACGGTCACGAGGCGGGAGCAACTTCGGTTGACAACACTTTGAGCATTGCTTCGTCACCCTTTGCTGAGGGTGGTGCGACGAACCTGTACGTCATCACTATGGATGCGACTCCTGCCACATATGGTCTACCTGCTGGCTCTGCACTGGTGTATGACGTGACACAGAATCAGTACCTCTGTTCAGCCAGTATTTGGGTAGAGGCCGGCGGTGATTCAAGTGGTGGCGAGTACTACAAGACTTCGTGTGTTTCGAGCGGCATTGAAAATACTGGCGATCAGATTCGGGCCCAGTACATGACCACGGGTCCAGGGGATTACGACAACTCACTTGCAAGTACGTTGACCGTTGTTGCTCCACCTACCGCAATCAGCAACATACCTTCGAGTGCGGTGGTGGGTGGAAGCTTTACCCCTCAGTTCGCCGGGAGCGTTCTTGATAGTGGCTCGGAGTCAGTCACGCCCCAGGTCTGCAGCGTTGACGCCAGCGGAATAGTTCATTACTTGAGTGCTGGAACGTGTACGTTGCGAGCGACTGGCGTACAGCCCCTACCTACAACACACCCTTCGCCTTCCGGTGTTGCCGTTGACCAAGTGGGTGACGTGTTTGAGATTGATGGCGGAACTCAAACCGGAGGAGTAGGTAATTCTGACGGCGGTGGCTCGGGCTACACGATTGCCGACCGGCAAATCAATCTCATTGGGTCAGTGCCAGGTGGGAATCCCTCAAGCATTTCTGCTGACCCTTCGGGAAACATCTTTGTGGCTGACAATCTCAATGGCCAGCTGTATGAAGACACGTTGGCACAACTTTCAGACGGTGTTCCGCCGCAACCTAGTACTTCATTTACGGGCATAAGCGCGCTGACGACAGATAGCCAAGGCAGCGTTTACGTCGCGGGTCAGAATCTTGCGGGTAACGGACCAGGAATCTACGAGTTCATCAACCAGGGATCCGGACAGTACGGAAACAACGGCATTGGCTTTGCGGGAAATCCGAATGGCATCGTGGTTGATTCGAATGGAAACATTTATATTTCCGACGCCTCAACTTCGAGCGTTGTCCAGTTGGCCCCACAACAGGGGTTCTACAGCCAGTCAACTTTCTACTCTGACTACGCACCATCGGCCATTGCCGTTGACTCGAACAACAATGTTCTCGTCACCTCGCCACAAACGAGCATGATTGCTGAGGTCACGCCCGTGCAGGTTGGCTCTCCGATTGTTAGCTACATCAATGCTGGCCTGGATGATCCTCGCGGCATTGCAGTCGACCCCAATGGCGACATCTACGTCGTGAATGGAAATGCCAACGCGGATCCATACCTAGCCCTCGTTATGCCGTTCGCCGAACAATCATTCTCGGTCACCGGCGACAACGCTTCAATGTCACTAAATTTCACTATTCCTGCCGCGGGAGGCACCGTTAGCTTGCCCCTTGGCGGTGACACTACTGCTGCAACCGTGACGTGTGGCATTGGTGGAACGTATGACCCAACTGGATTTACTTGCACGTATCCCGCTACTTCAGGTGCCACGTCTGTGACCGAAACCGTCGTCGACACCCTCACAACTGGTATGACGTTCGGTAACGGGTTTTCGAGTTGGCCGGGTGTGACATACCTAACTTCAGTCTCATCGTGGGCTGGGTACTGGACGAGTTTCTCAGGCGCATTTAATGGGGCGAGCGCTCTCACTGCACTTCCATCGACGTTGCCGGCGACCGTGACGTCATTGAGTTCTGCCTTGAGCGACGCCAGCAGTTTTAATCAAGACGTATCTGGTTGGGACACGAGCAACGTTACGAACATGATGCACCTGTTTTATAGTGCCTATTCATTCAATAACGGCGGGGTGCCGCTCGCGACAACCCCCGGCGGTTGGAACACCAGCAATGTGACAAATTTTGACGGCATGTTTAATTTCGATCTCTCCTTCAACCAAGACGTTTCGTCTTGGAACACGTCGAGGGCGCAAGTCATGTCCTCAATGTTTTATGGCGCTTATTCATTCAATAACGGCGGGGTGCCGCTCGCGACAACCCCCGGCGGTTGGAACACCAGCAATGTGACAAATTTCTCATTCATGTTTGGATACGCCTTGGCATTTTCGCAAGACATCAGTTCATGGAATTTCAGCAGTGCGAATACTTTGGCTGGCTTCATTTCAAGCACGCTATTCACTGAACAGGACTACAATAATCTGCTGACTTCACTTGGCTCTCAAGCCAGCACTAGTGGCTTACAGCACTATGTGGATTTCGGCGTCGATGTGCAGTACAGCGAGAGTGCCCAGGCGGCCAAGTTGTCGCTACTGGATCTGTCGTGGAATATCACCGATGGTGGAGTTGATCCCGCGACTTTGGTGGGAACCTCAGCATCAATGACTCTTAACTACACAATTCCCGCGTCGGGGGATTCGGTGAGTCTCCCTTTGAACTCCGATGACGTAATGGCGACCGTGACGTGCGGTGCTGGCGGTGTATTTTCGTGGCCGGGGTTTACCTGTACGTACCCGGCAACGAGCAGTCCAACCAACGTGACTGAAGTGGTGAGCGACCCGGCGACAACCGGCATTGGTTTTGGCAATGGAACTTCGACCAGTAGCGGAATCCAAGACCTCGTCTCAGTGAGTGCGTGGAGTGGTAACTGGACAAGCTTTGCGACCGCATTTTACGGCGCATCGAATCTACAAACTGTTCCTACTTCGCTCCCGTCTTCGGTAACCGATTTGACTGGAATGTTCTTCGGTGCGACGACATTTAACCAAGACATCAGTGCGTGGGACACCAGCAATGTCACCTCGATGTCAAACATGTTCAACTCGGCGACTTCGTTCAACCAAGACATCAGTGCGTGGGATACCGTCAAAGTGACTGACATGTCGGGAATGTTCTTCGGTGCTACAGCGTTTAACAATGCTGGCGCGGACCTCGCACCGGTAAATGGCAGCTGGAATACCAGCAAAGTCTCCAACATGTCCTACATGTTCGCCGGCGATACTTCCTTTGACCAGAACGTCAGTTTGTGGACTACATCTAGCGTCAGCACAATGGCCGGGATGTTCCAAGGGGCAACTTCCTTCAACCAGGACCTAAGTTCGTGGAACTTTTCAATGGTCCAGGACATGTCCTCCATGCTGGTGCAGAGTGGTATATCGGAAGCGAATTATGACAACCTGCTTGCCGGGCTGGACCCCGCGGCCATGCAGAGCGCTTTGCAGCTCAATGTGCCATTTGACGCAAGTGCAATGTACTCCGTTGCTGACTATCAATTTATTGAGGACTTGGCGGTAAATGGTTGGCAGGTGACTAATGGTGGACCAGACAATGGACAACAAGTATCGACGCCAGCCGCAATGTCACTCAGCTTTGTCATTCCTGCAACCGGCGACACTCTCGCACTGCCCATCTCGGGAGACACGAGTGCTCTAAACGTCTCGTGCGGTGGCGGTGGGTCCTTCGACTCGACCTCTAACACCTGCGCGTATGGAGCATCTGGATCTCCGACGACCGTGACGGTGGACATTTCAATGAGTTCGACCGCTGGAGCAGCATTTGGCAATGGCAGCAATACCTGGGAGGGCGCGTCAGATTTAGTTGCAGTCAATAGTTGGTCCGGAAATTGGACGTCGCTGTCAGGAGCCTTCAATGGTGCTGTCAATCTAACTTCGGTACCAACAGATTTGCCGAGCGCGGTGAAGGACTTGAGTTTCGCCTTCCAGAACGCTACGTCCTTTAATCAAGACATCAGCACGTGGGGAACTGCCGCAGTTACCTCGATGGCAGACATGTTTTACGATGCCAGTTCTTTTAATAATGGTGGAGTTGTATTCGCAAGCTCAGCTGGTCAGTGGGATACACGTGGCGTGACTGATTTGTCATACATGTTCGAATACGACACTGCATTCAATCAGGACATTTCAAGCTGGAATACTTCAAGCGTTACAACAATGGCCGGAATGTTCCGAGCAGCCACGACCTACAACAATGGTGGAGTGGGCTTCAATTCGGTTACTGCCAATTGGAGCACATTGAACGTGATGAACATGTCCCAAATGTTTTTGGGCGACCCTGTATTCAACCAGGACATATCTAGCTGGAATACATCGCAAGTGACCGACATGTCAACCATGTTCGAATACGACACAGCTTTCAACAACGATGGCCAACCGCTATCAACAACTCACGGTGGCTGGAACACAAACCGCGTGCAGACGTTTGCTGGCATGTTCCAAGGTGCTAGTGCATTCAATCAAGACGTGAGTACGTGGGACACATCCCAAGCTCAAAGTATGGCCAATATGTTCGCTAACGACCGTTTCAACAACGATGGCCAACCGCTACCAACAACTCACGGTGGCTGGAACACTTCGAGCGTAGAAGGAATGCCGGGAATGTTCTTTCGGGACCCGGTTTTCAACCAAGACATCAGTTCGTGGGACACCAGCAGTTTGATGACTGCTCAAGGAATGTTTAACGGCGCTACTTCCTTCAATAACGGCGGGGCCCCATTCGCTTCGGTGACCGGTGGCTGGGATATGCAGAACTTAGAATTCGCTGGCTACATGTTTGCCAATGCCACGTCGTTTAACCAAGACATCAGTTCGTGGAACACATCAGTAGTGATAGATATGTCTGCAATGTTCGAAAACGCTTCCGCTTTTAATAATGGCAACCAGCCAATGACGTCAACTTCTGGCGGCTGGTCAACCACCAACGCGCAGAGCATGAACTCAATGTTCGCCGGAGCTACGTCGTTTAACCAAGACATCAGCTCGTGGAACACCACCAATGTCAATGACATGGGCGACATGTTCAACGGCGCCACTGCCTTCAACAACGGTGGAGCGCCACTCGCTTCGGTGTCTGGGGAATGGGATACATCTTCGGTTCATTCGTTTCAGTCAATGTTCGCCAATGCCACGTCGTTTAACCAAGACATCAGTTCGTGGAACACATCAGTAGTGACAGATATGTCTGCAATGTTCGCGTCAAGCAACTTCAACAACGGTGGAGCGCCACTCGCTACGGGATCTGGTGCCTGGGACACTTCTCGAGTTTCAACAATGAACATTATGTTCTACGGAGATGCATCCTTTAACCAGGACGTAAGTTCTTGGAACACCTCCAACGTTCACGACATGACCGGCATGTTCGCGGGTGACACAGCATTTAATAATGGATCTGCACCCCTCACAACGACGCAAAGTGGCTGGAATACATCAAACGTCGGCAGTATGCAAGCAATGTTCTATGACACCATCTTCAATCACGACATCAGCTCGTGGAATACGTCGCAAGTGACTGACATGTCGTACATGTTTGAGGCTGACGCTGTATTTAATAACGGTAGGAGTCGCCTTGAAACAACTCCTGGTGGATGGAACACTGGCAACGTCACAACGATGCTCGACATGTTCTTCGAGGCGTCCTCGTTCAATAGAAGTATCAGTACTTGGGACACGTCCAAGGTCACAGACATGTCCGGAATGTTTAGCTTCGCTTTCTCATTCGACAACTACCACGGCAGTCTTGCGACAAAGAGTGGTGGCTGGAACACCAGTCGTGTGACTGACATGTCGAACATGTTCTACGAGGCAAATGCATTCGATCAGGACATCAGTACGTGGGATACATCGAGCGTCACCAACATGTCCGGGATGTTTGTCAACGCGACGTCGTTCGACAATGGCGAAGTCCCGCTGGCTTCGAGCCAAGGTGGCTGGAACACGAGTCTGGTGACGGACATGTCCTTGATGTTCGACTCTGCAACTGCATTCGATCAGGACATCACTACGTGGGATACATCGAGCGTCACCAACATGTCCGGAATGTTTAGCTTCGCTACGTCATTCGACAACGGCGAGAACCCGATGGTCTCGAGCCAAGGTGGCTGGAACACGAGTCTGGTGACGGACATGTCGAACATGTTCGAATACGCCTCCAACTTCGATCAGGACCTTAGTTCGTGGGACTTTTCACACGTGACGACAATGGCTTCAATGTTCATTAACAGCGGGCTTACTGATCCGAACTACACGAATCTGCTTAACGCTCTCTATAACGACGTTGAAGCAGGTACTACGCCGCTAAATGTCCAGCTCGACTCGACAGCGGGATACCGGCCTTCGGCAATTGCTGCTCGGCTGTACCTAGTAGCTCACGGATGGCAAATAACTGACAATGGCGTTCAGGGTCCATTCACGATGCCTGACCTATCGGGGCTCACACTCTCGGATGCAGAGACTGCACTTGTTGACGCTGGGTTCTCATCGACACCGATTGAAACTTCGGTAACGGGTGGTGCGACTCCAGCAAATAATGGCCACATTGCCTCACAGTCAATTGATGCAGGCACTGTAGTGAGCGATGGCACGACCGTGGTTAGCTTGAGCTATTTCCGCTATGTCGCTCCAGTTAACACAGTGGTATACGTGATGCCTAACTTGCAAGGTTTGACTGTCGATCAAGCGGTCGCAGCGCTGAACGCGGCTGGATTTAGCCAGAGCCCGACAGCCACCGCATCACAAAGCGGGGCAACGAAACTCAATGACGCAACAGTCTTTAGTCAGTCAATCGCCGCGGGTCGAGTGTTTTTGTCTCCTGGAATCAATATCGGAATCAGTTTCTACGATTACGTTCCAGCTACGTTCGCCGTACCTAACTTGCAAGGTTTGACTGTCGATCAAGCGGTCGCTGCACTTAGCGCAGCTGGATTCTCAACGTCACCAGTCGAGACTGCAGTAACCAACGGCGCTACCGCGATGAACGATGGCCACGTAATTTCGCAGTCAGTAGCTGCGGGTTCTGTTGAAACTGATCCGACGACGCAGGTCAATTTTGGTTATTACAAGTTTGTCGGAGCGGCACCCACGAAGACAATCGCGTTGAGCTGCGTATTCACCAACCACTCATCCACCCTCTCCGCGGGTTGCATCCAGAAGCTGAGTTCAATAGTCACTCAATTGAAGAAGACTAAGTCAGTAACGACGGTACTCGTAGTGAGTTCGCCGCCTGTTCGGGGTTCAGCAGTTTCCAAGCAGGCTGATGCTGTTCGCAGTGAGCTCAACAAGCTATTCGGTCTCGCGCACATCACCACCGAAACATTTAGGATCGTGGTGACAACGGCGCATGGAGTGTCTGGATTCACTCTGTACGCCACCGTCAAGATATAGGACAAGCTCCTACTTGTAGATGCGATCTCTAAAGCACGTATCAACAATTTGTGCCCAGTGGGAGTCTTCTAGTGGCACCGTTGTTGACTGATTGATTGCGCGGGCCAAGAGTAACGTGTCGGCGAGGCTGAGAGTTTTTATAAGTTCAGCCTGATTAAGGATGAAAGGTCCACCAGCGAATTCTGAAATTATTCGTTGTGAAAGCCTGGCGAAGTGTTCCGTCTGGACTTCCTTCAACTGCTTAGAAAACTTTTCTCTGCCGACAGACCTAACGTAGATACGAAGTCGGCTACCTCGATTAGGTTCAAAATATTGAAACGGAGTCTCCGATCCTTCGGGGAGTGGCACGTTAAGAATGCTGAAGGGTCCCTCGAGATTGGAATTCAAACAATTGATAATTCCTTCGTCAAAAAGACTCTCTTGCTGCTTATAGAGGTACAGGTACGTGGCGTCTATCAGCCCTTCACGTGAGTGGAAGTAGTTGTAAATGACCGTCGAACTCATTTCAGCGAATTTGCAAATGTCGGCAATTCGCACTTCGGCATCAGGGTGGTCAATGAGGAATTGAGCCGTGACGCCAAGTACTTCTTG
>Ga0208622_1000408_pt1 | contig 17836 bp, 4 predicted proteins | sample CryBogCBH12Jul09_FD_184621 | JGI IMG/M metagenome (GOLD analysis project Ga0208622, IMG submission 184621) | Freshwater microbial communities from Crystal Bog, Wisconsin, USA - CBH12Jul09 (SPAdes) | ecosystem: Environmental > Aquatic > Freshwater > Lake | place: Crystal Bog, Wisconsin, USA... | reverse complement strand
GTTGGCTACACCTGTGGTCCGGTTAAATGTTGCCCAGTCCAAGTGCCAAACTGTGTCTGCTGTCACACTGGACAAATTGATACTTTGAGCACCAGTAAAATAAACTTTTGGATGACCGTTGTATGAGCCCATAACAAAATCGCCAAGCGTTTCGTTATTGGTGTTGAGCAAACGTCCCGAGCTTGATGTGGCCAACTTATATGCTATGAATATTGTAAAACTTTGATTGCCAGAACCGTAGTTTGGTCCACCGGCAATATAGTCGCCCATGGCATCACCAATGTAGGCGCTTCTAAATACTCCACCATTATCACTGCTCCAAGTTATTCTACCATTGGTATTGCTAACAGTCAATGTAAAATTGCCAGTTGCGTCAGTTGACGCATTTGTAGGCACAGCAGAATAGTTTGCCGCATCTAAATTAAAGACTAAAGTAACAGGAGCCGGGCCACCTTTGTGGCTCATGTTGTGCATCATTATACCAGTCATATTAGGTTAGTCCTGTTCCGTTAATGAACCATGTTGTGGCTGCAACTTTAACCGCAGTGGCCATACCGTATGCGGCTAGTGTGCGTGAACCTGTTGTACCTGTGCCGCCCAAATACATTGTATCTGATGTAATAGCAATAGTAACCGTTGCACCAGTACCAGCAATAAACGCAATAGTTGTTCCAATCGGATATGCTACGTTGGCATTGGAGTCAATGGTAATAGTTGCCGTAGCAGTCACATAAATGTGTTTGCCTTGGTCGCCGATAACAGTTGTGTAAGCGCCCGACTTACTCTGTTGTGGCATACCTAAGTAGCCTAAACTTGCGGAAGTACTTGATGTTGTGGCTGTCGCGGCAAATGCTGTTACGGGTGCTGTACTTGATCCTAATGTGATCGCTGTTGTTGTCGTTGTAAACAAACTTACTGTACCAGTACTTGATGTAGTTAATGTTGGATTAGTAAATCCTAATGAGCCATTAACTGCCAATTGCATCTGTTGTACACCATTGTTATAAAAACTCAATGGTAAGTATGTGCCAGAGCCATTGATACCTGATACAAGCTGTACATCGGTTGAACCGTTGGTTGCGATTAAAATCTTGCTTGCATTTGTAGGATTACTATTGTTTAGTGCTTGCCAGCTTGCCGCTGTGTTTGTGCCATTAGGTACAGCATATATACCAGTTGATGCATTAGTTGTTTTAGTTGTGAATACTGTACGATTTGCAAATGTAGCATTATCAAAATCGCCTGTAAATACTCCGCTAGTTGCTAGTGTTATACCAGTAACGCTTGGTGTTGTTGCTAATCCCCATGTTACAGTACCGTTAGCACTTTGAGTAATTGTAATATTATTGCTAGGATTATAAACTGGCTGAATAGTCCACCAGTTGTTGCCTGATTTTGCCATCACACTAATTGTAGCCAAATTAGGCAATACAGTTGGCACACCAGCACCACCACTTTCAATAGTATGTGTACCTTGTGGATACACATTAATTGCCGCACCTGTGTTGTTAGTAACTGAAACTTCGCGTCCTGTAGTAGCCGCAGGCAATATAACGCCACCAGTACCACTGGTTATAAAGTTGTTGTCAGCATATAATTGTGTAGCAGTACCTTGATTTGTACCAGCAGCCGCTACCGAGCTAGCACTACTAAATTGCAAAGCACCATTGTTGATTATCAGTGCTGAATTTCCTGATCCGGACCATGTAATAGCACCAACATTGATTGAGCCAGTTACATTGGATAATATAGATCCTGTAGTTAATACACTAGATCCGTTAATATAATAACCTAAACTAGAACCATTTAAATTTAAGTTGTCTGTACTATTCCAGTAACCTGTATTTGAACCACCAGTTGTAGCTGAAGAAGTCCAAGTAATTGATTTATTACTTGTACCATAAACTAGTACTCCGCTACCACTTGCTGTATTATCTGTTGGTCCACCGCCAGTGATATTTGTAATAGTTCCTGCTGTTGGTATAGTACCGCCAGTAACTGTATATGTAATGCTAGTTGAACTTACAATACTAGCAACTAGACAACTACTTGGTGATCCGCCATATAATGTACCTGTACCTGCTGTTGCAGTAATAGCTTCGCCTACATTTAAACCAGCAGTGGATGTCATACCAGTGATAGTTGCTGTCCAAGGGCCAGTACCTGTAATAGTACCAACTGTACCAGTTGCGCTAACTATGCCTGCAGGAGTGTAAGCTAAGTTAATAACTTTATCTTCAACGTTAAGTACATTAGAGTTTACAGTAACAGTTGTACCGTTAACAGTTAAGTTACCGTTAACAACCACATTACCACTGTAAGTTGATTGTTGATTGCGATCAATCTTTAGAGCTTGTGTTAATACACCACTACTATTAGCTGTTGAAAATATAATATTGCCTGGAATAATACCTGTAGTAGGCGCGGCATCTACGTTGAATGTAATAGAAGCTGCCTTAGCCACATTAGTAAGGCTTGATGTAGTACCGTTAGAAGTTGCACCACTTGATGCAATTTGACCTAACTGATCTCCATTTTGCACAGTAGACCAAGAAGCATAAGTTCCTCTAAACTTATCAAGTGTAATGTAAGCACCAAATGCATCGTTAAAATAATTTCTAACACCTATAGAACTAGTACCGCTACTAGTTATAGTCTGACGTAGAGTAATACCACCACTAGTAGAATCTGAGCTTAGATAAGGTCCAATAATCAATCGTCCTGTATAATCAATACGTACACGAGTTTGATCTGTACCAGTTGAATCTGCGGTACTAAAACTTAGTAATCCAGTTACAATACCAGTGCTGACAGTAGTAGGAACACCACCATAGATACTTCCAGATAATTTAAAAGTTGAACCATCGTAACCTAAAAATTGGAACATACCAAATGTATCACCGCTTTGCACTGCCGCTGGAGTAACGTTAGTTCCTCTAGCTCTTCTCCATGCAAATACGTTGTTAAATGCGTCTGATGCATAAGTTGATAATGTCATCAACTGTGAATTTGAATAGTTAGCAATAACACTAAAATTACCATTATTAATATTTAGGTTATTACCAGTTTCGCTCCACACAATACTTTGACTAGCAGACAATGCAGTTCCAGCACTAGCATAATAAGCTAATGCACCACTAGTACCTGAAGCAACGCTATTGGTATTTGTAATAGAAATAGTATGAGTAGTACTGTTATAACTAATTGCTAAACCAGATAATGTACCTGCGGCCAATGCAACACCTACCGCATCAATAGCACGAGTACTGGTAAAATATTCGTTATGCGAACCTTCGCCAACTGTATCAGTAGTTAGCGATACATTGCCTGTTAATCCGTTTACAGTGGTAACAGGACTTACTGCATTACCTCCAGCTGTTATACCATCACCAATGTATAATGTTTTTGTATCAGTGTTGTATACTGGTTCACCTTGGGCGGGAGTAATAGTAAGTCTATTAGCGTTTGTCCCTCTTCTTAATTGCAATGCCATATATTTCTCCTACCTTAAAAGGTTCCTAAATCAAAATTATTTAATGGTGCGCTGTAAGTTCCTTGATCTCCAAAACCTGTTGTCAACGCAGTTTGTATCTGAGTGTTTAGGGTTCTGATGTCAATGCCCCAAACTGTAGTTTCTACATCTCCTGTTCCAGTGATGTTATAACCATTTAGAATTAAATTTCCACCCAAGTGCGGCGCTGTATCGTTTACTACATTTGTCATTGCTGTGCTGGCAATGTTAACAGTATCGGCTGTGGATGTTACTTGGATGCTACCGCTGCCAGTGATTGATTTAAAACTCATTATTCCAGCTGTATCTGCTGAAAAAATTCCTTGCCCTGAACCAATATTTTGTCCATTTAAACTAGCAAGCTGAGTATATAAATCGGTAAAATTAGCAGTAACTTTGGTAAAAGCCGTACGTAAATCGTCTCCTGTACCGTCGTTTGCGTATGTTCCTAAATTGATTATTTGTTGTGCCATATTATTCTACTCGTTTTAGTATTTACCAAGTTCCGCTTGGATATGTTTGTCGCACCCAAATATTAGCTGTTCCTGTGGTATAAGATGCTGTGCAATAGTAGATATAAGTTCCATCGAAAGCCATCATACCAGCAGTATCTCCAGATTTACCTGTACTGTGTGTAGGAGGCGTGGTCTGAGGATACAAATCATTAAAGTTGTTGTTTACTTTACTGAACGCAGTACGTATCGGATCCCCAGTGGAATCGTTTGGGCCGGAGCCAATGTTTATAGTTTGCTGTGCCATTATACTCTTCCTATAGCTACTTGGATAACTCCGGCTTCACCGTAATCTTTATCTTCTAAAGCCTTACCAATGATAGAACCTAGTGTTGGTGTTAGTGCCTTAACAGCGTATCCTGCGGTAGCACTTGTAGTCAACATGTCACCTTTCTTAACACGACCAACTACTTTGACTGGTACACGACCTGCTAGTGCAATACAAACTTTGATACCTGTTTGTTCTTGATTCATAACATAAGCAGGATTAGTTGTTACAACACCGGCACTACGAGTATCATTGAGTTGAGTAGTTGTTGTGACTTCTTTGTCTCCGCCAAATACTAAAACTGTTCCTGGTTCGTAATCTTGGTCGCCTTCATAGTATTCAGCCAAGTCAGCGTAAGTTGCTTGGAATGTACCATTCAGACTCCATGCACCGTTGATTGTGCCAGTGTAATAAGAACCATTATAAGTTCCATTTGCTGATATAGTTGATGTTGTTAACGCACCAGTAGTGTGTGTTCCGGCAGTTTTTAAATTACCACCAGCAGATAGTTCTAAACGATATGAATTAGCACCATCGCTCCAACCACCAATACGTAGTACGTTATCGCTGTCTAGACCCATGTTAATAGCATAGTTACCTGGACGATGGAATGCCATAATACTGCCAGATGAACCATTACCGTACACATATAAACCAACACCGCTTGAACCTCCAACGCTACCACTTCCGTAGAATGTACCACTTTGTGTTCCAGTACCTGTAAAGTTTGTACCAGTTGCTGTTTGGTTAAATGTCCATAAACCAGTGAACGAACCAGCAGTGCCGCTTCCTCCAGTAGTTAAGTTATTTGATTGTAATGTAGCAGATCCAGAGAAAGTAAGTGAACTTCCTGATCCTATTGACCATAGACCTGTCAATGATCCAGGTTGTCCAGCTGTTTGACTTGATTCAATAGTTGATGAAACAAGTGTACCAGGAACGCTTAGTATACCATTGATAGTTGTTGTAGCACTACCACTAGTATCAGTAGTAGTAATTGTAGCAAATTGTCCAGGTGTGTAGTAAGTTACTGTACTACCAGAACTATTAATGACTTTGGCACCAGCGGCATAGTATGCACTTGAGGCATAAATGTTACCGTTTGGATCTGTCTTAACTATTGAACTGTTTGCACCACTTGTAGTAACACTAGTAATAGAATAACCAGCGCCAGATCCAGTTTGAGTGAATACACCGCTACCGCTGAATGATGATTGGAATATACCACCACCATCTGTAATTACATTAGCAGGAGTAATTAATCCAGGACTTGCGGCGCTACCGCTACGATTACCCAACACATATCCACTGCTTATGTAAGCAAGTTTGTTTAAAGTAATACCGGTAGTTGTGCTTGTACTAGTTAAATGATCAACCCAACCAAATGTAACAGTAAATGCATTGCTGTTAAATGTTGATAGACCTAAACTACTTTGAGTATATGCAACTGGAGCAGTTGCAAGCGCATTATTAGCGGCCTGCATAGACAATTTGCTTTGCTGTATTGATGCAGATGCACTAACCATGCTATCAACAATTACGCCAGACTGAATAGTTGATGTTAGGTAGCCAGGTGTGCCATGAGTGAATGTAATGGCAACTTGATTACCATTTGCTGTACCAGTCGGAGGAGCAATGTTGGTCCACTGACTTAGTACACTGTCATACACCATAAAGTTACCAGCGGCTTGATTACTAAATGTAATAGTACCACTTGGTGTAAGATTGTTATAGCTTGCACTTAATGTAGCAACAACTGTAGCACCTGTGTAAATGTTGCCAGCAGTAGTTGATACTGAAACTACATATTGTCCGTTAGTAAACGAATTATTAGAACTATTTACATACATTCCAGGCAATACAGTTCCAAAAACGTTTGTAACAGTAATAGTAATTGGACTTAGGCCAAATGCACTATAGTTACCACTGGCTTTGATTGCAACATCTGATAGTTTGTAAACATTATTAACAGCGTTAGATAATGAATCTACATAACCTCTGTTAACACCGTCATACTGACTAGTACCACTGGACACCATGGTTAAGTTACCAATGTTGTAACTTGCCATATTCAAGTTACCTTTCATTGCTAACACACCGTTCAATGGCAAGTATCCAGGGCCAATTAAGCTAGCAGATGCCACAGTATTACCAGTATAGTCAAGACCCAATCTGTAGTCTACGAATGTACGAATAGCTGATTGTACAGGTACAACGTCTGCGGCATTACCAGTCATTGTCGAATCAGTTGAGAACTGAGTAACAACAACACCTTTCTTAAATCCTAAACCGTCTAAGTTACTTAACGCAATACTAGCTGAGAATGTAACAGTACCAGTACCTTGGTCAACGCTAAAGAATCTACCTACTTTGAAAATACCGTTTTCGTCTGTTGATACATAGAACACACGACCTGTAGTTTCTTCTAAAACTTGATTGCCCTGCGCCGCTGGAATAACAGCATTACCATAAATTTGGTTTGGATAGTTAGTAGTAATAAATCCACCAGTACCAATAGCTAGGAAGTCATGTCCTGTAGCACGGCAAGTACTAATACGAACAGTAATTTGTCCACCACCGTTAGCTGGATAACCTGCACGTAAAGTTATACTTTGGTTAGGATTAAATGGTTTACTAATACCTAAACTAGTACTTGAACCATTAGTTGGTTCTTTAGTAACAGTCGTAGTACCGCTACCATATGAACCGCCGTTAGCAGTTGGACTAAATGGATACAACAATGTGATATTAGTTGTCGAACTAGCAGTACAGTAGTAGTAACCGTTGAATAGCGCATTACTGTTACCAGCTACGTAGTACCAAGCACTAGGTGTTGGAGCAACACCGCCACTAATTGTTAATATTACTAAGTATGGTGCATTGGTATAAGTCTGTCCACCATAAGTACCAGCAGTTGTAGCTGTACTACTTGTAAATCCAGTTACTGTGAAACTAGTTCCATAGTTAAATGCTGAACTATAGAATGTTGTACTTGCAATACTGCCCACAGTTGTAATAGTTGAAAGACTTGAACCGCCTTTAGTTGTAGCAATATTAATGTTACTACCACTAATACCTGTGATATAATACAAGACTTTTGCAGTACCAGTACCAGCGCCAGCGCCAGTTGCTGTGAATGTAAATCCAACTACGTTAGCTGTAGCACCAATTGCAGTAAAGTCCGTAGTACCAATTGTTACAATGGTATAGCTTTGACCAGTTGTAAATGATCCAGCGGCTACAGTAGCAGGACTTACAACACCAGCAAATGTACCAGCACTAGTAAATGTAATATCATCGCCTATTTGCAAGTTGCTTACAGTACTTAGAGTCAATGTACCAGGAGTTCCTGATGTACTAGCTGTTACGTTACCAGTTGTACCAGGATCAGTTGGATACAGTACACTTGCTTGGATAGTATTTGTACTGCTAGCGTTGGCAACAACATATTGAGGATTACTTGACAATACTGGAGTTAATACAGCATTACCTGGTAAACTCCATGTCATGCTTGCACCGCTACCTGTTGTTAATGATATAACAACTGGTGTAGATAAAATAGCATTTGCGTATGTAGCCGCAACTTGAATGTTGTTGCCGTTAACAGCCGCCACATAGTAATTGGTATATGGAGTATACCAGCTCATGCTGGTTAATCCAGAGTTGTTACTAGTAATAGTAAATGGTGTGCTACTTCCTGATATAGAAGTAATAGTGATATTATTTCCGCTAATACTTAAGATATAGTAAGTAACACCCAATACTGGACCACCAACAATGGTTCCGCTGAACTGTATTGGTTGTCCAAGAGCTAGGTTGTTAGTTGTGTTTAGTGTTAGAATATTACCACTAGTAGCAGTTGCAGTAACAGTTCCGCTGAATCCACCACCTACTAAACCGCCAAATGTTGTACCACTAAATTGAATAATAGTACCTTGAATCATACCAGTTGTAGCTGATAACAAGATAGTATTTGTTCCGCTAGTTGTACTTACTACACTACCGCTTGAACCGCTAAGAGTAATAGTTGGAGCACTAGTATAACCAACACCTGGACTTACTACAGTTGCTCCAATAATATTACCAGCATTGTTAATAGTTACTGTACCAATAGCTTGTGTTGTAGCCCCGCCACCACTGAATGTTAGTGTTGGAGCAACACTATATCCACTACCTGCATTGGTAATGTTAATGCTGGTAACTGTACTAACAGCTTGGCAAGTTAATGTTGTATTACTTGGAATCCAGCAAGCTGGGCTAACAGTAAATTGCGTACTACTAATAATACTTTGAATAATAGCCACGCCACTTGGTGTACTAGTATTAGTTGGAATAAACGCACCAGTAGTAGTAGTGCTTACAATCATACCAGCTGTCAAATTAGTAGTGGTATAAGTAGTACCGTTTAAGGTAATAGTTGTATAGTTAGATACACCGGCAATCTGATAACTTCCGTTATAGTTTGAGTTAGCATTACCTGCAATAGTCAAATAACTATCCACTGGAGGATACGCCAACAAGCTGTTACTAGATATGTTATAAGTTACAACCTTACTTGTAGTACTGCCTGTTTCTAATGTGTTACTTACATAAGTCATAGAACTTACACCAGTACCAGTCGCTCCAATGTTGTTAACTGGATTTGGATCTATTTGTAAGTAACCTGAAACATTAGCACCACCAAATGTAATGATAGAACCGGCATTTGGTGTGCTTGACGGATAAGCACTTAATGTAATAGTTGCTGTAACATTACTTGTACCGGACACTACTGAAGTTGTAAAACTGCTAACAGTTTGTGTTCCATTAAAACCAGAACCTGTTACAATCATACCAACAGTAATAGTACCAGCTAACTGGCTAACAACTAGAGTATAACTGCTAGTACTTCCAGTTGTAAACACACCAGTAGCTACAGTAGTAGGTTGTACATATTGAATAATACGATGTGTACGACCATTCCAGCCAAACACATAAGTTCCAGTATTAAGTTGACTAATAGTTGGTAAATCACTGATCTGTAAAATACTAATCTTATTATCACCAAGTAAAGAACCTTGAGTAGTAGCTGAGAAAAATACAGGACCTACAGGAACAATAGTACATGCGTTGCCGCTAAATGTAACAATAGTATTGCTACCTGATATACTAGTACCAGTTACTTTTTGTCCATTAAATCCATAACCACCGATGTATAATCCGTTACTGATAGTTCCGCTGATACTTGAAGTTAATACTGCTAAACTTGTAGTAGTACTTGCACTTTGTACTGCGGTAGCAGTAGCAGTGGTTAGTATTGGATCAGCATTGTACATGTTAGTAGTATCAACGCTAAGTTTATAGTAGGCAAAACTGGTATCCATTGTTAGGATAGCAATATGCGCTGGCAGTGTTTCACCAGTAGATTCAATTAAGTTATAAGCAACAATACGATAAATGCTTGATAAGTTATTGGTATACTGTAACGCAGTACTTGGACGAACTGGTTTTACGTTACTAATATTATAGAATTTAATATTCTGTAGTACACGAATGGTAACAATCTGTCCATCGTAAAGTGTATAAGCCAATCCGTTAGTGCTAGTTTGGTTATCACCGCTAGTACTTAAAGTTAATTGTAATACATTCTGTCCATTAATTGTAACAGGTGTATGTGAAATAGTACTAATTTCATAACGAACAATGCCACCACCTGCTAATGTGTGATCAATTTCTAATTCACTAATATTAGCTGGTGCATATTGATACCCAATGATGTATACATTTAACTGTTGTGTAGTTCCGTTAACAGTCATTGTTGTAGCATATGAACCTTCCTTATACACACGAGCACTTTGTACCATGTCATAAGATAAGTTAACAGCATTTGGCAATTCAGTAACGTCGCTTCCTGAACCACGCAAACCATATACACCTTGTGCATTTGAACCAGCTACAGAACGAATCTGTCCGCCGTTCAGCGCCCAATATGCTGTATAGCAATAGTAAGTAAATGTTGAAACTTGTTCTGTTAAACCAGCGTTAGTACACAAAATACCATAACCTAAATCGTTAATTTGTGTAAAGTCATTAGCCAACATACTACGATTACCAGCAGTTTCTAAATTAATTACAATACCAGCACCATTGTTCACATAGCTAATTGTATTAGATACAATAGTATTTGCTAAAGAACCAAGTGTAGAACCTGATGTAACTATCTTATTAAAGTCTGTTGTGGTTGCAGTATTCAACGCATAAGTTGGATATGTCTTTGTATTATACCCGCTTTGGAATACACCATTAGTTACATAATAACTTAGTACATTGGTAATCAAACTAGAAGCTGTGCTAGCTTGTGTACTTGGACTTGCTGGCGCAGTTAGTGTTTTAATTTGTGTTGCAGTATTACCAGTTGACACTGATATAGTAGTATTACCAAATAAGTTACTTAGGATACCTGCAATACGAGAAAACGCACTAGTGTATAAAGATAAGCTGCCGCCAGTTAGTTGACTTACACCATTATACCAATATGTCAATGCAACATCCCATATACTGCTATTTCCTGCATACAATAAATCGTATGTTAGAGCATCAACAATATATCCTATATCACGTTGTACTTTTAATGAGCTATAACCAGCTACAGCACCTACGTTATTATTAGCCGCAATATAAGCGGTAGATTCGTTTTGTAAGAAACTTCTATTAGCCTGCAATATTCTTGCGGCTAATACATTGTCGCTACTAGCTGTGCTACCATTTGGAATTGGAAATTGTAATGCTGGTACGCTAGAACTTTGAGTACTTGAACCAGCAATCGCATTATTAACAATGTTATTAATGATTGCTATATTAGACTGCACAGATAAATTATCTAATGTGGTTAAGCCTAAGGTTGATGCTTGTGTTCCTGCATAACTAAATGCTTGAGTTAATAGTTGTTGACTCAATGCTGTGACAGCATAGTTAGGATTGGTATAATATATTCCTCGGAAAGCACTCTTATAATTTCCGTATAATGTACCGGTAATTGTTGTTGTAGTGAATCCACTATAGCTCTTGTTTATGGTCCATGTGCTACCGTTACCACTGCCTGCACTAATTTGTCCTGTAATGTAAGTTCCAGCAGTTAATTGAGAACCTCCTGTCAAATACATACCAACATAAATTGTACCAGCTGTTAGTGTACCAACAGTTAAAGTTGTTCCACTAATAGAACTGCCAGTCATTGTAGCAGTACTATTGGTAGCCATATCATATGCTACTGCAACTAACGCATTTTGAACATCAGTTGTTAGTGTACTGTTACTGTAAACACTTGCTGGATAGAAAGGTGTGCTAGAATCTAATTGTAAAACTGCATTATAGGTACTACTATTCCAGCTGATTACATTATTAACTTGATAACGATTACCTTGTGTATAGAATGCTGTTGGTGTTTGCGGAGGACGAACATCGAGACCACTGTTTAATGATCCAGAGACTGTAATCTGATATCCCGAGTTACTGATATTAGTAATGGTACCAAATAGTCTGCCAGCAAATCCGTCAATAAATTGTCCGCCTGCAAAGTGTTGACGGTTAATACTACCAGCAAAGCTAGCTGATTCTTGAGCATAAGGTGATTTAGTTTTGATCTGACCTTCTGGGTCAAGCACCATCATAAATCCATTATGGCCTTGTGCTGTAATTAACTTAACACGAGTAGCATCGTTAACTAAGAACACATCCATCTGAGTGTTATTCAATGGAGTGCTATTAACATCCAATGGGTTACTTAGATAATGACGTCCGTAATTTAATGTATTGTATACATGCCATTGACCTGTTGCGTATGTAGTTATAGCTGGGAATGGATAGATAATAGTACAGTTCAATACATTACCGCTGACAGTATTAACTACTGCCTTACCTGGAGGGCTTACTCCGTCATAAGAACTTGTACCACCGCTTGCCGATTCAGCAGTGCCATCAGTAATAACAAATCCAATCCAAGCCTGCGGAGCAGTTTGTCCTGCACCTAATGTAATTGTAATGTTACCAGTTGTTCCGCTAATTGTAGCAGTAGTATTAGCCACTGCGGCATAATCAGTACCACTAAAATTAATTAGACCAATTTGTAATCCGTCGATAACGCTGTCACGATAGAAGAATACACTGCGCCATGGACTTTGACTAATACGATTTAATGGTCGAATAATTGTACGACGGAAGTCATCGCCGCGAATAGTTACGTTAGCTGAAAGTTTTAATGGATAATCTTCATAGTAAATACCACTTTCAACAAACACAGTAATATTTTGATCTGCAACTTGCTCACCGAAATCTAATTGTTCACCAAATGATACTGCTTGAGTACTCATGTTGCTGGTAATTGGCAAGCTCAATGTAACAGTATTACCTGCTATATTAGTTACAGTAGTACCTTTAGTAATACCTAAACCAGCTGTATAAATGCCCATGCCAATTGTAATGGTAGACGTTGCGTTATAACTGGTTGTATAAGTTGTACTTGCTACAGTAATAGTGTAAGAACCGCTAGAGCCTGTAGCAGTAGTAGAAACAAACTGGAAAAATCCAGGTCTTGTCATGTTTAAGGTTACAGTATCATAGTTGACACTAGTACCTGCGGTATAGTTAACAATCTGACCATATGCGCCGCCAGTATCGCCCACCATAATCTTACCTGGAATAATGTGATTAGCACCTGGCTCGCCTTGGTCGACGAAACCATTTCCGCCGTTATCAAATGTTAATGTATAATAACCACTACCAAAACTTGGAGCAGGAGCCGCACCAATACCATTTTTAATAATGCTAATGATAGTATTCATATTAGCATTAAATTCTGTAATCGGGCTAGCTGTAAATGTCAGTGTAGGGCTACCACTAAATGTTCCTGCTGGTGCCGCGTTGATAGATACTGTTACTGAACTTGTAACGGCTGTTACAGTTACAGGTGTACTGTTAGTGAATCCACCACCAGTTATTATCATACCAGGAACAATAGTTCCACTTACCGCAGACAATGTTAGTGTAGTAGTTGAGTTGCTGACATAAGTTGCTGTTGCAGGCGTACCAGATAATGTAGCATTCTTAGTGTTATCAGTTACTTGTGTAACTAGAGTTTGATAACGAGTCTGTGTAGTCTGGTTCAATACTTGTAAAGCCAGCAACTGAGCAAAACTAATACCATCTAATGTTTCTGTTAATTGTGTGCCAATCGCTACTGCCTTAGCACTTACATTTTTATAGTAACTCTTACCAGCAGTAATTGATTGATATGTGCCGTCTGTTAATAGATCGATCACTTGTCCGTCGATGATATATCCGATATCACGATAGCAAGTAGCTTGATTATAACTAAACCCGCCAGCAAATGTAGATGATAGATAGCTGACAACACCGCTAGCAAGAGTATAAGAATTATTCTCAAGTAGGTTAAATGTTGTGTAAGCAGTATTTGTATTTGATATAGTCGGGTATGTAGGTGCGGCCGGTGATTGATTATTGATAACACCAGTTACTATATTGAATAAATTAGTAACAGTTGTTGATTGACCACTGCCATCGGCCCAACTAGCATTTTGTGCTTGGTTAGTAATTTTACCGGCAACACTTTGACTACCAATAGTACTGTTGGCAAAACTTACACTAGATGTTGTACAGTTTGTAACAGTCCAGAATCCGTTGTAGCCAGTTGGAGTCATACCTTGAACAGTAATAACTTGACCAATACTGTATGGAGCAACTGATTGAGTAGCAAATGTTAATGTAGCAACAGTACCACTACCACTTGCTCCTGTTGTAGCAAGATAATTGCCGCTTGTTGGAACTACAGAACTGTTACTAACAACAGTTGTAGTTACATTCAATGCATGACCTAAACCTGCAACACAAGCCGCTATATGACCACTAGCTAGTTGGCTAGTATTATTGGCAATATACTGGTTAGCCGCTTGAGTAGTTGCGCTATTGCCACCATAAGTTATATCATAAGCAATAGCTTCTAGTACATAAGTTACATCTCGTATACTACTTGTAGTGCTGTAACTAACACTTGAATAGTTAGCATTGATCCATGCGTTTACTTCGGCAGTAATAAATGGTATGTTAGCTATAATAGCCGCTTGTGCATGGCCTGCACTACTGCTTAATCCGCTTGGATTTGTAAATGTTGGAGTAGTACGACTACTGATACCATTCTTGATTAAATTTAAAATAGTATTGATTAATGTAGTAATAGTAGTTTGTTGTAGACTACTATTAATGATCGGATAATTAGAATTTACATAAGTTACAGCACTAGATTCTAATGTAGTTGCCGCCGCCAGTATTTGAGTAGCCGCAGTGGTTAACGATGTGCTTACTCCACTAGTGGCAGTTATCGCGCTAACACTTGGATTTGGCTGACTTACGCTATTAACAATACCTTGTATTGTACCGATGTTAGTATTAATGCTAGTACCGGCAACACTACCGCCTGTTAATGTGCTATTAGCATATTGAATTACGCCAGTTTGATATAGCGTAACTGGAGCATTGTTGTTGATAATAGCCTGTGCTAGTGTATTGATATAACCAATTGCGGCTACTGTACCGGCTTGCTCATAGCTTTGAATTTGGTATGTGCTATTGATCCAATATTGTAAACCAGCATATACACTTTGAGTGTTACCACCATACATTAAATCATAACATAGTGCCCATACAATATATTTTACATCTCGTTGGCAAGTTGTTTGACTATAGGTTAGTGTAGGATAGTTAGCTAGTAAGTAGGCAACAATTTCAGCTTGTATAAATGAAATGTTGTCTAACAATAATGTTACAGCACTAGCTTGTCCTGTTGTTGTAGTTCCTGAAATTCCAGGGAATGTTGGTGTAGGTATTACTCCAGTAACAATTTGATTAATTATATTGTTAATAATTGTAGTAACACTTGCTTGAATACTTGTACTAGCAGATACGGCTGCCACAGAGGAATTAATTGTAGCGGCTAAATTGGTCAATACACCGGCAATTTCACTAAGGCCAGTAGTGTTAGCTTCCATACTACCAGTAGCAGTTGCTAGACCTAGAACAGTTCCGTTAGGCTGACTGCTAACTTGAATTGTTGAGCCGTCGATAATATTAGTAATATAATAAGTGTAGCCAGAAATAATATTACCAAAACTAGTTCCAGTGAATATAATTGGGTTACCAACTACCATACCTAATGTACTAGCTATAGTAATTCTATTACTTGTTCCAGTTAGTGTAACTGGATTTTGCGGTGTAGATGTAACTGTTACGTTACCTGGATTGCTAACAGTATATGTACCTACACCGCCATTAGCAGTTCCAAAACCAGTAATAGTAACAGTACTAGAAACTCCAGTTCCGGTAATAACCATACCAATAGTAAATGTACCAATAATACTACCGGTAATGGTCATAGTAGTTCCTACTATAGAACCAATAGTCGAACTGGCAAGACCTGTTGTAGCTGTAACTGCTTGATTAATAAGAGTTGCACTAGTGCTTAGTCCAGTATTGGCGTACTTGAATCCTAAAGCAACTTGAATACTTTGGAAGTTGCTACCAAGCTCTAAATCATAGCACAGAGCGCTAATAACTTTACTAATGTAAGTTTGTAAATTAGCTGTACTATAAGAATAGGCAGTGACTTCAGTTTGAATATAATTAAGTGCCGCAGTAATCTGTGCAACAGCACTACTTACATCACTATTGTAACTGTCAAATAAAATACTAGCTTGTGTAGTACTATTAAAATTTGTACCTAATGCAAGGTCGTAACCGATACCGTTGATAATATTTTGGAAAATATTTCTGTAACGAGTTTGGTCGAATGTGAATGTGTTAACATATTTTTGATTCAAGTAGGCAATAGTTTCTGCTTGGATGAATTTTTTATTGGATTCTAATAAGCTAGCGGCATCCAAATATTCTTGCAAAGCATAATTGCCCCCAGTGAATGATACACTGGTAATTTGACTCTTATATTGTGTTGGGCCAATAGTATATGCAAGTGTTTGGCGATATGGACCAGGTTCTGTAAATGCTGTACTGATTAAATTCTGTGCTTGAAGCAGTGCGGCACCAACAGTTTTATAAGCATATTGTGGAGCACGGCCGTTACGTCCAGCCGGTACATTACGTTGCGTATCATCGCCACCTGTACTTACATATAAATTTGTACCACTGTAATGTGTATTGTTATCAACATAAAATTTAGTTGCGGCTTGTAAGTCATCGCTGCCGTTTCTGATACCAAATCCACTCATGCTTCCAGGATGGTCACTCAACTCTAACGTACCAGTCATACTATCGCCATCACGCAATACTGCATGTTGACGTTGGACAGCTTCTGTAGCTACATAGTTACCGCTTAGATTAGCATTGTAATCTGGGTCAGTTGTTTGTGGAGTAGTTGGCATTGCACGTACACGCAGGGCTCCTGCAACTGTACCGTTAATAGTTTGTAGGAAATTGTTGTTAGCATAGTTAACTGTAACAGGTAATTGCCCTAGTGTTGTAGTAATACCCTGGTTGGCATACACAGCATTGAATGTTGCCACCAACGACGCACTTGGATCAGCCAAACGGCCAATAGTAAACAAGTTTGCATTAATTGGAGCACCCATACTTGGCGCAGGATCTGCAATAAGACCAGCCGCAGTACTGGTAATTTTAACCTGTTGGTTGCTAGTAGTGTCAATTGTAATTCCAGTACCAGCTACAAGATTACGAGCTGTTAAACTGTTACCAGTTGTGCTAGCCATAATAACTTGGTTAGCACTATAGCTTTGACCTTTAACAATACCGTTAGTTGTAAGTGTGCCAGTGGTTGTATTATTAACTGTAATACTGGTAGTAGTTGCAGATGTTATGATAAAATTACCATTATAGCCGGTTGGATTACAGCCTGTAATAGCAACGTTTTGATTAATATTAAATGGTAGACCCAGACCTGGATTAGGATTGGTAAAATAATAGGTAACTTGTGATCCGTTAGCACTTACTGTGGTAAGTGTAAATCCTGCAGAACCTGGAGCATCTGCTAAGTTGCCAAATTTAATAAATCCACCAACACCAAATACAGCATACAGTTCGTTAAAGTTAGCATTAACCTTATTAAACGATTCACGAATACTGTCGCCAGTACCGTCATTACCTTGTATACCAATATCAATAATTTGTTGTGTCATCTTTTATACTCCAAAACTGCTTCCGCAGCCGCATGTGTTTGTTGCGTTAGGATTCTTTATAGTAAAATTGCTACCCATTAGCTCTTCTTTATAATCTATCACTGCACCATTTAGATATGTCATACTCATGGCATCCACAAGTAGTTTAAATTCATCTAATGGAATTTCAAAATCGTCTTCGTTTGCTACTTCATCTAGGGTAAATCCATAGCTGAAACCTGCACATCCACCGCCTTGGACAAATGTACGTAGTGCTAAATTGGGGTTTCCTTCTTCGTAAAGGATATCTTTGATCTTTGTTTTTGCTGAATCTGTAATTGTAATCACACTTTGAGCCCTCGATATGATA
>Ga0208622_1000399_pt1 | contig 18041 bp, 14 predicted proteins | sample CryBogCBH12Jul09_FD_184621 | JGI IMG/M metagenome (GOLD analysis project Ga0208622, IMG submission 184621) | Freshwater microbial communities from Crystal Bog, Wisconsin, USA - CBH12Jul09 (SPAdes) | ecosystem: Environmental > Aquatic > Freshwater > Lake | place: Crystal Bog, Wisconsin, USA... | reverse complement strand
AGATATTTAGATAATGGATGTTTACTTGATCCAAAGTATTCGTCTATATATCTAGTAGACCAGGCATGGGGTTTAGTTTCACTCATTACTCCACAGGCAAAACCAAGAGCGCGAGTTATACGTATTGAACACGTGGGTCATTATAGTTTGGTGTATACATTTAATATTACTTTCTTACTTTTCAATTTCTCATCTCCTATTAAGGTAGCGGCAAGGCTGACTTTTATTTATACATTTTAACATAGACCTTGAGATTTAGTCAATAAAAAACCCCCAAGGACATTGCATCATTGAGGGTTTAAACTTATATTGCTATTAAATGAAATTAGTCAGCCTTGCGAGTTCTGAGAAATTAAGTAAGAAAGACAATATAAGTGTGATGACGAGTACATAGACTTTATGACCTGGAGATACATTAACGATATAAACCCCGTCATCACAATAATATTTATTATTATTGAATTATTTTAAACGATTACGTGGTGGAAAGTCAACCACTAACTTACAAGTTAAACACTTTTTCTTCCAATGTTCGTGTTTAGTGCCAGGTTTCCAAAGATAGATTTCCTGTTGTATACCCGCAGCAGTTAGGCCGCAGTCTCCACATTTTATGGGTTTGGGTATAACACGGGCCACTGGTGTGATATCTTCTTTGGGATATCTACCAGCATTGCGTGGACGGTAAAACCGTATCTTGTCTTCAATAAGTGATTCAAACTTTTTCTGTTCCATCCCATATTTAAGGGATCAAAGAAACAGCATCACTCTAATGTGGAACGCAACATCCAACGCCATTTTTCCAACATACGCACACGGTCTTGGCTGTAGTTGGCAATGTGATTGTATTCCAAATCCTTTGATGCTTCTTCTAGATGTCTAAATGTTGTGACCAAAACTTCAAGATCATTTTGTAGACTATCTAAAGCATAATCACCCAAACTGATATCTGGTATATTGCTGTTGGTAATGATTTCAGTCAGTGTGGAGGGTACAGGAATATCCAAGGTGCGAATCATTTCAGCAATGGTATCCACGCTGTCAAAAATATCCTCATAGATTTTACCCAACATCTTATGGTCGCTGTAAAAGTCCTTGCCCTTGATATTCCAATGGGCTGCGTGTGCCTTGTAGTAGGCCACAAAACTATCATTAAATGCTTCTGTGATTGCTTGTTCTAGATCTTTTGCCATTTCTTTTCCTTATTGTGTCTTATCAAATACACTGCCAGTTTTAGTCTGTGGCTGTGTTGTACCACTAGTTAGTTGTTGTGCGAAGCCACTACTAAAGGCATTGGGTAGATTGGGATTGGCACGCTGTTTCATTTCATAGTATTGTTTCCATTGTGCTTGGTTTTGAGCACTATGAACAGCGGCCAAATCTTGGTCTTCATTTTTGTTTAACTCACCGCTATGAGTGGCCAACTGAAGGCCTAGAGCAGGTGTTGAACCAGCAATACGGGCCACGGTGCCAAGAGCACGACCAGCACCAGTTTCTGATATGGCCTTGCCAGCAGCAGTCAAGTGATCAGCCAATGCAGGACCATAGGTTTTATATAGTTCAGCAATCTTACTTATAATGCCATTATGATCCACTGCTTCTGCTGCGGCTGTACCTGTAGGGGGCACGGAACTTGCTACGCCTGGGCGTAAAGCATTATTAATACCTTGTGCGGCTTCTGGATTTACAGATGGGGCAGTAGAAGGTGCTACGCTTCCACCAATAGGTTGTCCAGCACTTCCAGGACCACTGGCAGGCATACCATTAGCATTGAATCCACCAGGTTGATTGATATTGACCGTGGGCACTGGTCTGCTGTTAATTGCGTTGACACTTTTATTAATACCCCTACTAATCAAATATCCAGGAATACCATACTCTGCTATTCTTTCAGTAGCATGGCCAAGGGGAGTTTTAAGAAAACTATTAGCAGCATCAAAAGCGCCGCCCCCAGCAGCCATTAAAGGATCAATAGCACTTCTAACTGGACCATTGGGATTACTAAAACCTACATTATTATTGATTTCTTCATTTTTGGCCTGTGTGGCCATTTGACTTTTTTCTGCTTCTTGATGATAACCAGTTTGTTGTTGTATTTCATTAATAACTTCGTTTTGTTTATCTTCAGGTAGATTAGCAAAACTATCATCAACTTCGTAGGTTCCATTTCCAACTTGTATTTTCATATTAATCTACCTTTTTCCATTTAATACCAGCAGCGGTTCCACTTGGTGTTTGACCAGCACGAACTCGTTTTTCTGCTTCGTGACGATCATACATTTCTTTAACTGCGGGATTTTGAACCACGTGTCCCCAGAAATCGCCACCTGCTGCTTCATATTGATTTTTATATGTTTCTAACTTACCAGTTAACAAGTTTTTGTATGTTTGGATTGCTTTGTCAATCTGTGCTGGACTTGCATTTGGACTTAGACCAGCACGTAGTTCTTCACGCTCACTGGCTGTACCACCTTTACCACTGGTTAAGAACTTATTGATTTCACCAGCAACAAGTTCTTGTCCAATCTTGGCTGCTTGTGGCCCAGGTTCACCCATTCTTGTACCCACGGCATTATAAAACGCATTGGCATCTGGATATTTGCCATTATGTAGATCTTTAAACAATGGATCTAAATCACCAATGTGATTTACACTGGTAATAAGACTTCTAACATCTTTACTATTTTGTCCATTACCTTCATAACTTTCCAATGTGGTCTTATTACGATGATATAATGTAGAATCAAATGGTTTGCCTTGTTCTCCAGCAATCTCATTTACACGATTTACAATGGCCTGATTACGCAGGTTATTGGCTCCAAGTCCTGTGGGGATTGGTTGACGACCAGCATAGATTTCCTGCGCTTGTGTTTCAAGATCTGGACTTAGTTTACCTTTGGCAGTTCGTTGTGTACCCAATGGACTTGGTGCTGCTTCAGGGGCACCGTTTAGTTGTTCACTGGGTTTACCGCCATTTAGAATACGAACTTTTTCACTTTCAATATCTTCATCACTATAAGGAGGTTGTAGTCCTTGTTGTTGTGCTTTGATATTGGCTGCTTTCATTTGGCGTTCAATGCTGGTGGACAAACTCAAGTTGGCCTTGCTAACAGGATTGATTTGTCCAAAAGGAGTAGCGCCTTGGGGCATTGTGGCGCTCATTTCACCAGTGCGTTCATTGCGCCACATAAAGCCAGGGCGTCCAGGAACCACGGTTTTACTATAAGCATCACCTTTGGCATCTTGAACCATAGTGCCTTCTGTCTTGGCACCCTTGGCAGCAAAGGCATTGGCCTGTAGTTTGCTTAGTGTGTTGGCATCAACTGATAATCCATTTTCATCACGGGCGCTGACTAGATTACCAAACTTGTCATATTGACCAGCATAGTGATCATTGCCCAACATAACTGGCATGGCTGTCAATGTGGGAGATATTTTTTGTTGTTCTTGTTCAGCAAGATCATCTAGACCCAAACGCTTGTAGAGAATGGCCTTTAACAAACTGCCACTATCCTTGCTTCTCAAGGCATTGTTAATGGCATTGGGATCTTTGGAAGCCACAATCTGTTTATACTTGGCATCAGCATCATCAATCTTGCGTTGTAAATCCATATTTTGAAATAACTTTTCCTGTGCTGTTTTAGCCACAGCAGGAGGAGTTGCTGGATCTTTGGCCAAGTCCCATAACTTGGCATCATCACCGCTGTTTAGTACTTCATAATGAGCAGGTGTGGTACCATCAGGCATTTTAATACCTTGACCAGAAAATGCCTCATCTTTGTTCAAGATTTGTTGTTGTTGTGCCAGTGCTGTTAGGGTTTGTTGTTCCTGCGCGTTGGTACCGTGATCAACAACTTTCTTTAGATAAGCCTGTGTTTCTGCGGGCAGCAGTTCTCTCCAATCACGGCCAGTTTTGGCACCATTGGCAATGGCCTTGTCCACGGTACCTGCTCCACCATTGTAAGCAGCCACGGCTTTTTCATCATCGCCATTAAAATAACGACGTAGACCGTTTAGGTAGTCTTGACCAAACTTCAAGTTTTTATTGGGATCAGCAAGATCCTGTGGGCTCATTGGCTGAACGCCAAAGCCAGGTTGGGCTGCTGTGGTTGGTTGAACCTGTGCGATGCCCTGTGCTCCTGTGGGGCTTGTTAGTATGCCGCCTTGGGGTGTGTAATGTTGTCCTTGTGATTCAGCACCAATCATACTATTAAATGTATGATCGCTACCTGGAACAAACTGACCATTTTGGAATGAAGCAGGTTGTGGTTGTGCTGGTGCTGGACCAGCAGGTGCTGGTGCAGGTTGTTGTGGACTGGCCACTTGTTGTGGCGTAATCTGTGCTGGAGCCTGCGCAGTTGCTGGTGTTTGTGGAGCAACTGGTCCTTGAGAAACAGGTGCGGGCATTTGTGCGGGTCTAGCACCTTGTCCATTTAGGGGATTATTAGGTTGTTGTCCTTCATTGGCAGCAACGGTTGGTCCCATTTGAGTAGGAGCCACTGGTGCCTGTGGAGGAGGTGTATATGTAGTAGCAGTTGTACCCAAAGCACTATTGATTCTATTTTCTAAAGTAGAACCTGGATTGCTAATGGTGTTAACAATGTTATCTAACTGGTTGCTTGCGCTGTTTCCAATGTTGGCAAAAAAATCTGAGATACCTGGCATATTATTTCCTTAGATCTTAATACCAGCCTGCGTTTGGCCAGAACTAACGGTAGTACCTTGTGTGCCAGCAAAGTTGGGATTATAACTAGAACTTGGTGCTCCAAACAATATGCTGGCATATTGGTTATATAGTTGCTGTGGCATCATGGCTGCTGTGACACCTTGACCAGCAGCAGCAAGAGCGTTGCTTAGATTGCCTTGGCCAGCACCTATTAAGGTTGTGCCAGCACTTGCTCGTTGTTGAGCAATATTGTTTTCTACTTGTGCGGCTGCTTGCATTTGGTTGGCTTCTGCTTGACCCGCTGTTTGATTTTGAGCAATGGCTTCGCGCTCTGATCCTATTTCACCAGCACCACCAAACTGCGCTTTTTGATTAGCAAGGTTTTGTGCGTATTGTGCTTCGCCAGGTTGTAGGGCTGCTTGAAGTTGTTGTTGCTCATATTGTGGACTATATAAGTTTTCTAATCCGCTAATGCCTGTTCTTAAAGCACTTTCGCCTGTTGAGCCCAATGTGGCCTGTTCTTGTCCAGCAACACCAGCCAAGTTTTGAGCAGCGTTGTTTACGCCACCTGCTGATTGATTGTAGACATTTGTAGCACCATTAATAGCCTGCGAAACTGCTGGGGCATAGACATCTGTGAATAACCCAGTTTGTGCAGCAATCTGCTTGTTTTGTTCCGCACTTAGCGTAGGAATAGTTGTTGTAGTTCCATTACTTTTTCCAATAGACATTATCGTATCCTTTGTTGTATTTATGCTACCCTAAAATCAGTGGGGGGCAACTGGCCCATTACCCTCACCAACCCCGTATCCTGCGGCTGGGCCACTGATAACGCCTGGGGCTGTTTGTGAAGCATATTGAACATATCCAGGTTGTCCAAACATACCTTGAACAAACTGGTTGATGTTTAAGTTTTGTGTTCCGCCCACAGCACTGGTAGCCGCACCCCAAGGTGTAGCAGGTGCGTTGGGTACATTGTTGTAGTTGGCTATGTCTGATGTTTTTTCAGCATAGGGATGACCACCCCAATAATATTGTGCTTGATCTGGGCTGGTTGTTTTGTAGAATGGCTGTGTGGCCGCAGTGACCATCCATCCAGGATTTACACCAAGATCAGTGTTTAGTTTAGTGACCACGGTACCAGCAAATGGATCAGCAAATGTGGTGTTATCACCCTGCTTGGTTGTTCCAGGAGTTGTTGCGGGAGGAACAACGGGAGGTAGCGATATAGGCCCAGGTGTTGGACTTGGTGCTGGACCTGGGGCAGGTGCTGGACCAGGGGCTGGCGGCGCAGGTGGAGGTGGAGGTGGAGGTGGAGTAATAGGAGGTACAACTACTGGAGGTGGAGTAATAGGAGGTACCTTAGGTGCTGTGACAAGAATATGATTTGGATCTAATGTATAAGTTCCATCTTCATTCTTAATATAAAAGTTATTATCACTACCAGTATAAGTTCCGTCACCGTTGTCAGTATAGGTTATTTCACCGCCAGGACTTGGTGCTGGTGCAGGTGCTGGTGCAGGTGCTGGAGGTTCAACTGGTCCAGGAGGTTCAGTTGGTCCCACAGGTTTGGCTGCTCCAGGTGCTTGCCAAGTTAATCCTTTTTCAGCATCAGATAAGTTGATGCCTGGATTATTGGTCATATAAGTTTGAATGGCTGCTGTATCAGCAGTATTTTGAGTTCCATCTGCATTATATACGGTACCCAATCCGCCATTGGCTACATAAACGGTATTACCATTATTATCTACCATAGCAGTCATACCACTTTCTGCTGGTATTAAAGAACCAGTTTGACTATAAGCATAGTTGGTAGTTGGATCTAGATACATAACCGTGCCATTGGCATCTGTGGTTTGAGTTAATAGACCCGCAGTGGCTAGTCCTTGTGGTGTGGCGCCTGCTGATAGTTGTTGTTGATTTGTGACACCAGCGGCAGCAGCCTGTTGATAGTTAACACCTGCTTGATACAAGTTGCTCAAGTTAGCACCTGCACCTAATAAGGCTTGGATACTGGCAGGAGCACCTAGGAAGTTGGCAGCACTAGCACCAAGACCCAATAAGGCTTGTGTGCTTACACCATTGGTTAACAAACTATCTACACTGGCACCACCACTTAATAAATCAATCAATGGAGCCTTGGCACCTAATAATGAAGCAACACTAGCACCTGCTGATAGCAAGTTGGCCACACTGACACCATTGGCCATCATATCTGCTATACTGGCACCAGCACTTAACAATGGACCTAATGGAGTACCTGCTGCCAATAAGTTGGCCACACTAGCACCACCGCTTAACAAGTTTCCTACCATAGGAGTTGTTAGGTTGCTGGGTCCACCTACAGCACTGATTAAATCACTGATACTTTGTCCAGTATAAGACAATAAATCTCCAAGTGGAGCACCACCAGCCAATAGTTGACTAAATGTAGCACCACCAGATATTAAATCACCAACACTGGCGCCAGCACCTATTAAATCACCAACACTGGCGCCAGCACCTAATAGTTCTCCTAAACTGGCACCACCGCTAACAAGGCTACCTAAAGATACGCCACCTGTATATAGTTGTGCGGCTGTGGCACCATTGGCCAAGGCAGTGGCCACAGGAATGGTACCTTGTTGAACACCAGCAATAGTAGCAGCCTGTCCAATAGTACTATTGCTAACACCAGCATCCACAAGTTGTTGTGTGGTCAATGTGCCAGCATCAGCAGAAGATAATAGTTCAGGATCATAAATGCCCACAGCGGCCAAGGCAGCAGCACCCACGGTGGCCCATCCGCCAGGAATAACGTGATCCACAAACTTGCCAATATCAGCACCAACACTTTCAATACCGTGCCAAATATCTTTGCCAATATCTTCAATGCCCTTTAAGAGTTTACCCATTTTCTTTTCCTTTTCACTATTTACCCAGTATTAAAAATCTGGGTATTGAAGTGGTTATTGTTTGATAGCCTGTGCTGTTAGGCTTCGCAATCCCAGTGTAAAATGTTTTGGCAATGCATCACCTGGATAAGCAAGACCATTAGCATCATAGGTATTAAAGGCTATTTCCATAATATACCAATAATAGCCCACAGCAGGTTTATCTAATACCGTAGTAAAAATACTTTGTATTGCTGTGGAAGTTCCACTGCTGTTAACATTAAAATGATAGGCCTGTTGACTGATTGTGGCATCAAAGTTAAACAAATAATCATTGGCATTGGCCACGGTTTGATTTACTATACCAGCATAACGATTAACATATACCACAATATCAAACTGACTAGATGTTGAACAAGTATATTCAAAATCAAATATACATTGAGCAGAAATAAATGCTTGTTCAGTGGCACCAGATATTCTAATGCGCCCACTGGCATCTGTTGATGTAATATTATTACTATTATTCAAATAAATGTCGCCACCAGATGTATAAGTAGGCCAAGTATAAGGTTTTGATGTTTGTAATATCACACTGGAAGTAGTACAATTTAATACACCACGATTATAAGAATCATTATAAAAATCTTCTGCTACATTTTCTATATAAACGGTTTGTCCAGTGTTAAATGGCGGCGTTGTTGTAGCAGTGGTAAAGAATACCTGTATATTGCTAGTTTGACTATTCACAACATTTAACGGCGTAATATTGCTTATACCAATAGGAGCCACATACCAGTTAGGTGCTGAAGTTGTGGTAGTGACAGGTATGGTAAATGGCTTTCTAAATGTTCCAGTCATATAGGCTGATTTATAATCATTAAATCCATCAAAACTCTGACCAAGGCCTGTGGGTCCAGATAACAAATATGAAACTGCATTATTAACATTATTAATAATCATTAACGATCTTCCTCTACATCTGCTACTTGCCAAGTCATATTGGTACATAACCAAACGGTAGAAGTAGATGTATTATCTATCTTAAGACTATTAACACGAAACGCATTACCATCTATTTGTGCCCAAGGATTAGCATTGGCATTGCCATTGGCATCAATGGCCAATGATACTGCTGTGATTTCAGTGGCAGTTGAACCAACACTATTACTACCTTCAATGGTCACCGTTAAACTGCCAGGACTTGGTAAAATAGGAAGTTCATTGCCTTGATTAACAAATGTACCAATATTGTGTGCTTCTGGTAGCACACGGTGAACCATGATTTTACTGGTATAGTTTGGCAATATTTTAATATTATCTCTACGGAATTCACTGCTAATAGGATAAGGATGATCATTACCAGAAGCCTTGATAAAATAATAACCTTGATCCTTTTGAACAATCTTGCTGCCTGTGACACCACGAGCATATACAACGGTTCTTAAACTTTGTTGAGGTACACCATTTAACCATAATGGACTTTCTGTGGCTAGAGTAGCATTGTCAACATCACGGGGTGGATTCCAGCAGTCAATATCAAATCTATAGGAGATCATTTTGTTTGGCACACCATTGGTAGCAGATTTATCTGGATAATAAATCTCCACTTGGTTCTTTTGTGTATTCATTTGTAAGAACACACGATTATAATGTGCTGGATCTAGTTGATCATAAAACCAGTTTTTGACTCTTTGATTACCTAAACCAGTAAAAGTTTGTCCATTAAACACCCAAATATCACGAGCATCAATACCATAAACCACGGTGTCTGTAGCAGCCCAGCAGTTGGTAGATAGTAATCCACGACCTTCACAGAATAAGTTAACACCCAAAATAGGCGCACTGGTAGTTGAATAGTTTAAGGGAGTAAAGATTACGGTATCCCAATAACTACATAGGTAAAAGTTTCCATTAAGATTAAATCCATCAATGGCTGGTCCTTTTAAGGGAACTTCTAACTGGTTGGCCACGTTGGTAATAGTTGGAGTCCAAGTTATGGGCGCAGAGTTTAGACCAAAGGCCTGACTCCATTGTACGGTCACTGGATAAACTTCTTGTGTATTATTATAAGTTGTGGCAATAAGATTACCAGCAACAAGAATACTACCCACATTGGGCGTGTTATACATCCGTAGAAAACCAGCCTTGACACTTTGCCAAGAGGGGTTATAGTTCCAAGTATATGCTGGACTTACACTACCACTACTGCTATATGGTCCCACGGTGTTATCCACATAGGTCACTGAACTATCATCACAGGCTGTGACTAAAAATGTACCATTGTAATAACTGGGTTGAACACTACTAATAGAAATATAACTACCCACTTGGAATGGAGCATAAGTCAATGTGCTAAACGTTATTTTTCTTGTGGTAGTAGATGCATTGGTAATATCCACAATGGCCAATGGCTGTTGATTACTATACATAACCAAGACAGCATTATCTGAATCAGGTAAGAATAATGGAGGATTTAGTTCATCGTTGACAAATAAAATATTACCATTCCATACTGCGGTAAAGTTTGTGCTTTGTGTATAACCTGTAAATGTTCCCACACCTACTGGGGTAATATCATACCAAGTTGTATAACCATTGGCACTGGATCCATTACTGGCATACCAGTGTCCTTCAGTGACAGCAACAATAAACCAAAACTCACCACCGCGTCTAAATCCGCCTGTGACAAATGTTGGAGTACCAGGCACTGAATCTAATATGGCCTGATCACCTGCCACACTGCGAATACCTCTAACATCTGTTTCAATGTTGAAACCAGAGTTATATTCATTGGGTCCCAAGGCACTTGATGGAACATCAGGCGTATAGGTCATTTTAGCGAAAGGTGTCTTGGCTACTTGTATTGTCATTTTATATGTACTATTAATGTTATGGCGGCAGATAATAAGGCTAATATTACGCTCACAGCGGAGCCAATCAATAGTTTATATATGTCGCTCTTGAAGTCATCAATCTTTTTGTTGACAACATCAAACTGCTTATCTAGATTGTCCAGGCGACCATTTATGCGAAGATATCTTTCCTCGCATACGGCCTCGTGTCTTTCTAAATCAGTTTGTGTACTCATTATTGTGTGTCAACATCACTTAACTTGACGGGAGGCGTAGGTTGTTCTTTTTGGTTATAAGCATAAACCATGGCCTGTTTGGAAATATTTTTAAATCCAAAACTATATTTTTTAGCATTTACTTCTGCGATTTTGGCTTTTAATTCATCTAATGTCATAATATTTTCCTTTTATAGTTTTTTGGCAATGAATATTGTGCCATTACCGCTACTAATGGTTTGACCAGTTGTGCCGCTGGTATAAGCAGTGGCAGTGATATAATCACCACTGCCACCATCCAGTTGAACAATCACGCTGGCTGTCAATGTTTGATTTTGAGTATTATTGATTTGTGCTTGGGCAATGGCCACTTGACTACCATTTAGGTGAATTTGTAGATTGATTTGACCTGTGTCAGAACCAGTGGCATTTGCGGCAAAGTTAGCCATAACGGTGATTTCATAATATCCAGCAACATTGGGCGAGAACTGATTGCTGCCATTGATTAGTTCGCCAGGATCAATATCGCTATTAAATGCCAACACGGTATCTGTGTTTTGAGCGATTGATTGATCTCCACCTGTTAGTTTACCTTGAGCAAATACTCTTTGATAAGCAGTGGTTTGAACGGTGCTATCACTAAATCCAATAGGCACAGAAAAATCAACTCCATTAACGCTGGCATATGAAATCTCAGTAAAACTAATAGGATCAAATGTTAAAATACCACCAGATCCAGTGGTAGCACTGATACTATAAAGATGAGCAACGCCTTCTACAGGTGTTCCGCTGAATCCATTAATACTTGGAATAACAGCACCAAAACTATAGAATCCACTTGTGGCAGCATCTCCAAGATTTTGGAAACTAACGATAGGTGTATTACCACCACCATTGGCTACTCCATTATCATAGAAATTCAAACTTTGGCTATTCAATAATGTCACAGAACCTGGATATCCGCCACCAGATTCTGTGGCCACAATCATATTACCTGATTGGTTATTGATTGTCCATCCACTACCATGACTGGTCAATGTAGAATTAACATTAAAATTCCTATTGGTAATAGCAACCGTTTCACCGCCTATAGTTGTAGTGCCAGAAGATAAAGTTTGAATTAAATTCTGACCTGCTTGAGCAACAATAGGCAAATAAGCACGATGGTTAATAGGAGTTAAACCAAGTTGATTGCTTAATGCAATACCACCTACTTGACTGCTTGTTGCCACACCTTTATAAGCCGTGGTTTGAACGGTGCTATCAGCAAACAGGATACCAGCACTGGCTCCACCTAGTTGAACTTGTCCTGCGTCTGTTATGGATAGAATAGTATTGGCATAGGCACTATCAATGATTTGTAAATCACCTGTGCTATTCAAACGCAGATATTTGTTAATGTTGGTAGCACCATCAGTGGTGTTAGTCATGGTTAAAATACCAGCATAACCAGTGCCACCATGACCATTGTTATTGGCTATGGTGATTTCTTGTGTAGGTAAGGCAATGTTTAGGCTACTGGTAGAAGCCTGCATTACTAGATGACCATCTGTGTAAAACTCTAAATCCTCATCACCAGTGGAATACATACCAGTGGCTTGATCTGTTTCAGTGTAGAAACTATATCCAGTGGTTTGACTTGTACCATTGCTGGCTTGGAACTGAGCACTTTGAACTAGTGTAGTTGCTGTGAATATATTAGCAGAACCAGTCCATGCTGTAGTTTGAACAGATGTATCATTAAAAGTGATTTGATTAACTCTATCAATCTCTTGGTTATTTGCATCAAGGGATTTGTTAAGTTGTAGACTTGAAGCACTAAAGTTAAAAACTTCCTGATTATTGGCAAAGAACTGAACAACGCCATCACCAGTGGAGAACATACCAGTATCAAATCCGCCATCATTTTGGAAACTATAACCAGTAGATCCACTAGGACCTTCAGCAGCCAAGAACATATTGGCATTGAAGTTGCCACTTGTATCTAATGTGGCAGTATAACTTCCATTTACCAATGTGCTTGTGGTAGCAGATTCGCCACCACCTGTATAGGCTGTGGTTTGAACGGTATTGTCACCAAAGATAATGCCTTGTGCCACGGTGGCTGTGACATTAAACTGCAACTGAACTGGATTACTTGCTTCATTGATAGTAATGATGTTGCCATTATAGTTGTTAATGGTCATACCACTACCTTTAGTAGTCAAGTTGTCAGTATCCATACCATTTTCTGCATTGATAGGATTTCCGCTTACATGGATACCTTGAGGAAAGTTAACACCACCAGAATCAAAACTTATTACTTCTACATTGTTGGCAAAAAACTGAACTTGGCCATCACCTGTGGAGAACATACCAGTGTCAAATCCACCATCATTTTGGAAACTATAACCACTATTACCTGTGTTACCTTCACTGGCCAAGAACATATTGGCATTAAAGTTACCACTACCATCTAGGGTGGCTGTATAACTTAGATTATGTAATGTGCTGGTTGACACAGGGCCAGTATAGGCTGTGGTTTGATAAGTGCCATTAGGAAACTTTAATCCTGAAGTAGTAAACGCATAGGTTCCACTGCTAGCGGCATTGGCAGTAAACACCAAAGGACCATTAGGGTTAACCATGGTAAACACTGGTTGATTACTGAATCCTGCTGAACTGGCCACTAGACCAATATTACCAAAAATAGTGCCACCTGGATCATACATTCTAAACACGGTAGCAGTGCCGTAAGCACCAAAACTTGATGATTCTAATAACTGAGCACTGGTTGGACCCCAAGTAGTTGAAATATTCAATGAACTGGTTGAAGCAGATCCACCTGAAGCACTGATAACACCATTATTGATTGTAATGCTTGTGCCATCAACTTTAACACCACCCACTTGATTCGTTGTGGCTGTTCCCAAATAGGCTGTAGTTTGTAGGGTGTTATCTGCAAATGCCAATGTATTAACATTAGAAGTTAAAATATAAGATTGAGCAAATGCTCTTCCACTTTGACCAATATTACCTACACCATTAATATTAGGATATATGTCATATGAAGTGCGTAGAGCATCAACAGCGGTATCACCGCCACTTAATGTAATATCACCACTACCATTGGTATTAATACGGAAACTACCATTATTAACAAATAAAGTAAATTCACTACTACCATCCCAATCAAGTTGAGCGTGACGACCATTATCATTAAAATTAACATCAGGGAATAATAACTGATTATTAACGGTGGCTGTATTGGCAAATAAAGTAGTATAGGTGTTGGTTGACCCTCCACTACCTGTGGCCGCTGTGGTTTGAACGGTATTATCTGGGAATACCAATCCTGAAGAATTAAACTGCCAAATATTACCGCCTGCTTGAATAGTGGCTGTGCTGGCCGCAGCAGTGATTTTAGTATCATTGGCCCAGTCTTGAATAGTAATATAGCCGCCTTCATTGGCTACAAAATCTAAACCATCACCATTGGGCAAACTAGCACTTAATACGCCGTTGGGTTCTAGTTGTAAAATAGCAGTGCCACTGGTCAAAGCATCTACTGGGCCGCCACCACCGCCACCTGTAGCACTAATGGTCACTGCGCCAGTGCTTTGATTAATGCTAATATTGCTACCAGCAATGATTTCAGTGACCCCACCAGTGGCTCCAATAACTTCTACACCACCTGGAGTGATTCCATCACCAACCCAAAGCGTGTTAGTGTCTGTGGTCCAAACTGGCTCACCTGCCGCTGGAGTGATTGATTGTCTTTGTGCGTCAGTGCCGCGTCTAATTTGTAATGGCATTTTCTTTTTCCTTAAACTATTGAACCAGCATCATACAAAACACTGCTGGGTTGTAAATCTGAACCAAAATCCACTTGGGAAGTTTGTAATAATAACTGAATAACATTATCCACGCCCACATTGATATTACCAAAATCAAAGTAATAACTATCTTGATATAACCAAGTGAATACACCACTCAGTAAAGTTTTATTATTGGCCTGTTCAGGATCCGCTGACAAGTTATTTAAGTTAACTGCCGCAGGGGCTATCATTCCATTTTGTATTAGTGTTAGTGCCATGTCTTAACTCCAGTAGATTATTTCACCAGTTGTGGGATTGTAGGCCATATTGTAAAAACCTGATGGCAGGGTACTTGTGGAAATATGGCGTATGGGGTTAACATAAAAACTTGATGTAGTAGTGGCTGTGGTAATAGCACCAGAGGCATTAATAATAATACTATTTGCTGCTTGACTACTATAACTAGCCCAAGCACCAATGGCAATGGCATTAGTACCTTGATTATTAGAGCCAGCATTATAACCAATGGCTATAGCCTGATTACTTTGATTAGTTTGACCAGCGTTTGCACCAATGGCTATACCCTGATTACTTTGATTAGTTTGACCAGCATGGCCACCAATGGCCACAGCACCAGCACTTTGTCCAGTTTGGCCAGCACTATTACCAAGAGCAATATTATTACCATTATTGGTAATATTAATATATTGAGTACTTGAATTACCAGGAATCACACTTTGTCCATTGGCTACAAGTTGTTGAATACTAATAGCAAACTGACTAGAACCCAAGGCACCAATACTAGGCATTTGGGTCAACATTTCAACTCGCCAAAAGTTTAAGCCTGCGTGATCTATAATGTAGACATAGTTAGCATCGTGCAACTGATTATCTGGAGGTTGATCATTACACAATGTTGCTCCAACCCAAGGACCTGTTGTTAAATTTCCACCGTTCCAAGCAACAAATTGAGGAGTGACAGAAAGAACTACGGTATCGTTTGTTCCACTGCCTTCTGTACCTATATTATCACCATCTGCCATACCCACGGTTAGTGTGCCAGTGTTAACACTAAACTTAGGAGCCCAAGTTAGGTAGGTATATCCCGTAGAGGTAGAATATTGACGCTCTGTTAATCCTACTTGAACATTTAAGTTGCCCAATGTCACATTGGTATTAGAGTTTACAATACTGGATATTAGATAGTTGCCTGATGTGCCTGTGTTAGTTCCACCACCTTGATTAATGGCACTAATGGTCACAGCACCAGTTGAAGTATTAATGCTAATGCCACTGCCAGCAAGAATATTACTAACATAAGTGCCTGTGAATGGAGTTGTTGTATTTGTGGCAGTAATGGTCACAACACCAGAAGATGTATTAATACTAATACCCTGACCAGCAACAATGTTGCTGACATAAGTGCCTGTGAATGGAGTTGTTGTATTTGTAGCAGAAATAGTGACATTGCCAGTTGAAGTATTAATGCTAATACCACTGCCAGCCGTAATGCTGCTTACTCCACTGGTGCCAGTACCACCGCCTCCTGGAGGAACAGCCCAAGTACCATCATTGCGTAAGAATGTATTTGTTGAACCTGTGGGAGGAACTATTGTGGCACTATTCCAAACAAAGTTATTGTTTAGATAAAGATTGTTAAATCCAGATCCATATGTACTGGTGGTGCCAAGATCCATTCCTGTTTGAGAAGGAGCAAAGTAAGTGGGTTCTCCAAGATTTGCTCGTCCTTTAAACATTTGTAATAATGTCGTTGTGCCTGCACCAGGATTTAAAATACCAAAGTCAATGGTACTTGATACTCCAAAACCTGGAATTACCTGGGGATTTACAGCATAAAGTCCTGTATCATTAAGGGCTATACCTGTAGAGTTCATACTATTAACAGCAGTCAATAAGTTAATGCTACTGGTTGATTGATTGCCCAGGGTTAGAACTTGATCTAGATTTTGTGATCCTGTAATAGTGACCACACCTGTGCTGGTATTGGTACTGATACCCTGACCAGCAATGATTTTATTAACACCCAATATTACAGGAGGAGCATAGGAAACACTATAGTTGGCTTCAATGTTAAGTGGATTATCAAAGGTACCTGGTGGAGGTGCTTGACTAAACACAATCTCATTTTGATTTTGTAGTGTCCAACTTGTAGGAGCAGTTTGATATACGCCGCCAACAAACACATTAACAAAAGTTTGTCCAATAGGTGTATTGGTCAATGTGAATACGGTTTGTATACTATTGCCAGCAAATAAATCTGTGGTACTTGTAGTGTAGATAGTGCCTGTGTTCCAAAATAAATGTCCAGCACCATCATTGGCTAGAGTTTGAAATGAACTACCAGATGCTGCGGGAAATACATAGTTGGGGAAACTGGTTGAACCATCTGCGTTAAATGACCAAGTCTCATTATTGGTCACAAAATCAATATTGGTATTACTACTATTGGTAATAACATTGCCATTGACCACATAGTCACCAAACAAGTTAACATTAGTAGCAGATATAATGCCAGTGATTTTACTATAGGCAATACCTTGACCAGCACTAATGGCTTCGCGTGCTAGAGCGGTCACAGACGCAGTGGTTTGACTGCCTGTGGTAATAGCATAGATCTTATTGTTGCCATAAGCAGGATCTAAGAAGAACTGAACATCGCCATTGTTGTCCAAATAGTTTAATATTAGTTCTGCGTTAGTGGGCTGTGGTAAGAAACCTCCTTGATATAAGGAAGTCATAACACTATTTTGAACCGTGCCTGTGATTACGCTGCCCGTGGTGGCATAGGCATAGAGACTATTTGATAGTGTACTGCTTACTATGAATGTTGTGGTATTACCGTATAATGAAGGCATTATGCGGCCTCCTTGTGGAAGATATCATAATGTCTTTTTATAGTTTGTGGAGATAATACCTTTTTACAATTAATACAACTAAAAGGTTTTTGTCCAGTTATTGATTTTGGTTTACTTATTTTTGCTCTCACTTCTGGGCGTTTTGCAGGATTAAGATCTCCAGGTAATCCTGGTTTACCGTAGTTAGGATTACCAGAACCCATATTACGTTTAGAGATATATTTTTTATGTTCTTCAGTATGGATTTGTTTACCTGCATTAGGACCTATTTTTCCATAGCCTGGATGTAATTTACCTTTGCGTCCCCACATTGGATTTTTTTCACCTGCATTTAACCCTTTGGTATTTACAGGTATGCCTTCATCACCTAAAGACCCCATTAATACTTTGGCAGCATACAAATCCCCATGCCAACCATTTTCTTCATATCTTTTCAAATGTGCTTCTGCATGTTCCTTAGGTGATAAAAGAACCAAATTAGATGGATCATCACTACCTCCCAACTTGCGTGGGATAATGTGGTGCCAGTGATAATGTTCTTTGCCTTCAGGTTTAATTAATTTCATATTATATTTTAGCAGATTACTTGGCCGTAAATCTCCTATCCTTCCTAGGTTGAAAAACACTGGTAAGACGATTATGGCCACCACTCCATTTACCTTTGCTGTTTTGATCTTCAATGATGTTCATTGATTCTTCAAACTTGGCCTTGTACATATTGGCATCATCAGGACTTTTACGTTTTAGATAATAGTTGTGTAG
>Ga0208622_1000382_pt1 | contig 18531 bp, 23 predicted proteins | sample CryBogCBH12Jul09_FD_184621 | JGI IMG/M metagenome (GOLD analysis project Ga0208622, IMG submission 184621) | Freshwater microbial communities from Crystal Bog, Wisconsin, USA - CBH12Jul09 (SPAdes) | ecosystem: Environmental > Aquatic > Freshwater > Lake | place: Crystal Bog, Wisconsin, USA... | reverse complement strand
TTCGACATCGATGATGAAGTGATAGTGGCCGAGTTCGCGCCCGGTTGGTCTGCTCTGAATAAAAGAGAGGTTTACATCATTTTTGGCAAACTCCGTGAGAATTTCGAGGAGCGCTCCGGCATGGTCGATATCGATGTACGCGACCAGAGAGGTGCGGTCATTCCCCGTCGGAGCAGGCACAGCGCCGGGTCTGCGCACCAAGACAAAGCGAGTCACTGCGGCTTCGTTATCTCCGATATTTTCTGCAATAACGGTCAAGCCATACTTCTCGGCGGCAATCTGCGCTGCGATCGCCCCATCCCAATTTCCATCTTTGAGACCTTCGGCTGCCGCTGCGGTAGAGGGTGTGGTGATTATTTCAGCCCCTGGAAATTCACGGGCGATAAATTGGCGGCATTGTGACTCTGCGTGCGGGTGAGTAGCGATCTTGGTCAAACTCTTTTTGGCATTTGCGGGGAGGACCATGAGGGAAAAACTGACGGGGATGGTGGTCTCGGCAACGATCTCGAGGGCGGCGCCCGTGGCCAGCTCGTCCAGAGTACGTGCCACAACACCCTCTACGGAATTCTCTATGGGAACTAGGGCGAACTCTGCCTGGCCGCTGCGGACTGCATCGAGAGCTGCCGTCACATTTGCGGAGGGTACGAGTTGATCGCCCCCGTTGGTGATGCCAATCAAGGCCGCCTCAGTAAATGTTCCAGCAGGTCCCAGGTAGGCATATGTACTCACTTGTTGATTCTACCTAAGTGAAACTCCACCTTGATGCTACGGGTGCCCGAGAGGGGATTTGAACCCCTACACCCTTACGAGTACACGAACCTGAATCGTGCGCGTCTGCCGTTCCGCCACTCGGGCTTACTCCTAAGAGGTTAGCACCGTTAGGCTAAATCTATGAATCGCTCATTCAAAACTATCGCGGTTAGTGAGCTGGGATTGGTCCGCGATGGCAACGAGGATGCCGCGCTGGTCTCTCCACGTTTAATTGCAGTAGCCGATGGAATGGGTGGCCACGCGGGTGGAGAGGTCGCCTCGAAGATCGCCATCACCTCCGTCAAAGAGCTTTCAACGGTCCTGAGCGATCCAGCTTTAGATGCCGAATCTCGTGAAGACCTACTTTTGAATATCTCTTTCTCCATTGATCATGAAATTGCGGATGTGGCGAACTCCGACCGAGCGCTCCAAGGCATGGGGACTACGCTCACAGCGCTCCACCTCAATGGCGCGCACGTTGAACTCCTCCATATCGGAGACTCTCGCTGCTACCAATGGAATGGCAAGAAATTAATTCAGTTGAGTTATGACCACACAGTCATGCAAGAGCTGTTGGATCAAGGCCGTTTAACTCCTGACGAGGTGATTAACCATCCGCAGCGCTCGTTACTGACGCAAGCCCTCATTGGTGATTCCGGTATCGATCCGATACTCCACCTCTTTGAGGTAAAAGTTGGAGATCAGTTCCTGCTCTGTAGCGATGGGCTGAGCTCTGTTCTTTCTGACTTTGAGATTGCAAATATTTTAAAGAGAGCAGAATCAACTGACGTGGTGAAGGAGCTAGTTGCCGCTGTTCACGAAAAAGGAGCACCGGACAACATCACCATCCTTTGGAGTGAAGTCGTCGAAGATGCCACTGTTTCACCAATTGAACTTTTGGGAGCGGCGCGTTCATGACTAAGAAGATATTTAATAGTCGTTACGAACTGGGAGCCATGATTGGCACCGGCGGGATGGCAGATGTATACATCGCCGAAGACCTGCGCCTACATCGCAAGGTCGCGGTGAAAATTTTGCGCAGCGATTTAGCGCGCGATCCTGCATTCGTTGCGCGTTTTAAGAAGGAAGCGCTGGCTGCAGGTGCGCTGAACAATCCGGGAATTGTTGCGGTATTTGATTCTGGAGAAGATGGCGCCGATTCCTACATCGTCATGGAGCTTGTTAAGGGACATACCCTCCGTCAAGTCTTGCAATCTGATGCAGAGATTTCACAAGCAGAAGCAGTCACCATTGTTACCGAAATTTTGGAGGCGCTGGAGTATTCGCACGAGCAAGGGATCATTCACCGCGATATCAAACCCGGAAACATCATGATTACTGATTCCGGCAAGGTTAAGGTGATGGACTTCGGTATCGCCAGAGCGCTCGATGATGTCGGTGCAACAATGACAAACACCTGGAATGTCGTTGGGACTGCGCAGTATTTGTCACCCGAGCAGGCAACTGGTGAATATGCCGATGCGCGGAGTGATATTTACTCCGTTGGATGCCTGATGTACGAACTCTTGGTTGGCAGGCCACCCTTTATCGGTGATACGCCTGTATCTATTGCGTTTCAGCATGTCTCGGCTCCACTTCCTGCCCCCTCCGATATCAACCCCGAGATAGATCCCAACCTTGAAACAATCATCAAAGTTGCGCTCCATAAGGATCCCAGTGACCGCTATCAAGACGCGAGCGCCATGTTGGAAGATCTACGGCGCGCAATACGCGGAGAGGAAGTAACTACAAGAATTAGACGCACAAAGCCACGGCGTCGACTCTTTCTAGTTGGTGGAGTTGTTGTAGCGCTCGTTCTCATCGCAGGTTCCACCTTGCTCACGCGAACCCATGGAACAGTCTCTCCTTCGCAGCAAGTCCCTAATGTTGTTGGTCTGACTGAAGCCCAAGCGCGTGCGCTTCTTCCAAACTTCACCATCAATATTCAACAGGGCCCTTCTTCAACTATCCCTAAGGGTCGAATATCCGGTCAACTACCTCTTGCAGATTCAAAGGTAATTCCTGGTAGCAGCATCACGCTGACCGAATCTTCGGGTGCTGGCGATACCTCGGTTCCAATCAATCTCATTGGACTCTCTTTGTCGGATGCGCGCAGCGCTCTCTCTGCTGCCGGTTTAACAATTTCACAGACCATGTCAGAAGATTCGAATCAAGCGCCAGGCACCGTACTCGGCGTTAATCCATCACCAGGAAGCATCTTGCAAGCTGGTGCTGGTGTTGTTCTACAAATTGCCAGCGGAAGTTTGCAAGTTCCAAATCTTGTCGGTGAGACAGAAGTTCAAGCGATCACAACACTTACACAAGCTGGGTTCTTAGTCCGCTCCGCGACGGCATACGACGCTTCGCAAAACCCACAGATCGTCTTGGCGCAGGCGCCCGATGCTGGCAGCACGCAAAATATCGGATCGACCGTGACGATTACTGTAAATACTCCACCAACAAACTAGGAGCGGTTAACTACCGGGGAGAGTCCCTCAGAACGGGCGCGAGCGCCCACATCACCACAGCGCTCTAACCAATTACCTAACATCTGATGGCCGTGCTCTGTTAACACCGACTCGGGGTGGAATTGCACACCTGAAATAGGGAGTGAAGTGTGTTCAATCGCCATGACTACACCAGAATCTGTTTTACCTGTAACTTCTAGTTCGGCAGGAAGTGTTTCGGGTTCAATTGCGAGTGAGTGATAACGAGTCGCCGTGAATGGCGAAGGTAGATCAACCAAGATGCCTTTATTCCTGTGATGAACTATCGAAGTCTTTCCGTGTAATAACTCTGGTGCGCGCGAGACCGTCGCCCCAAATGCGACCGCTATCGCTTGATGCCCTAAGCAGACTCCCAAAAGCGGAGTGCGGTGCTCCACTGCATACTTGACCAGTTCAATGCTCTGCCCTGCGGCCTCTGGGGTTCCTGGTCCAGGCGATATGAGAATTCCATCAAAGTTCGACAGGCTGGAGAAATCCACCTCGTCATTGCGTCGTACCGTGACTTCAGCTCCCAATTGGCCCAGATACTGCACCAGGTTATAGACGAAGGAGTCGTAGTTATCGACGACAAGGATGCGGACCATGGGCTTAGGGTAGCGAGCCGAGCGAGGGCGCGATTTTCAATAATGTTTTGATAGTGGTGTACCTTTTGCTTATGCCTAAGTCCAAGAGCCGTAAGAAGGATCCGGTCTACATTCCGGATGAGGTAGCCCACGCTGCTCCACTTCCTAAGGAGAGCCCGAAGTGGCTCGCCCCGCTCATGTTGGCAGGCTTTTTGGCTGGTCTGGTCTGGATCGTGACCTACTACGTCAGCAATACCCACTACCCAATTCCCGGAATTGGGGCTTGGAATATGGTTATTGGCTTCGGTTTTATCGCTGGTGGCTTCACCCTTGCCACCAAGTGGCGCTAATTTAACCCCTTAATTACACCGCTGTAATTCTCCACATGGTGGATAAACCCTGTGGAAAACTTCTGCTAATTCTCAGACAACCCTCAGGTTCATAGAGAATCCTCACGTATGCGCTCCTACCGAGGGCGCAGATCAGAGCCAGCTCCGGTTCAGATCAGATTCGTGGAGGAGAATGCAATGACCGCCCTTAAAGAGAGAGTCACCGTGGCAGATACATCAACTAATAACCTGCAGAGAATTCTCGTGGTGGATGATGAGAGTTCCATTAGCGAATTAATTGCTACCAGCCTGCGTTTCGTCGGATTTGATGTCCGCACCGCCGCCACCGGCTCCCAGGCGCTCACTATCGCTGAGGAGTTTAAGCCTCACGCACTCATTCTTGATGTCATGCTTCCAGATCAAGATGGCTTCGAAGTCTGTCGTCAACTTCGCTCTGAAGGTCATAGCGTCGGAGTCCTTTTCCTGACTGCGAAAGATACTGTCGATGACAAGATCGCTGGTCTCACCATCGGCGGCGATGACTACGTCACCAAGCCCTTCTCTCTTGAAGAGTTGGTTGCTCGCCTACGCGCTCTCTTGCGCCGCATCGGTGTCACAGAAGTTGCCGTTGACGACGAGAAGGTCCGCTTTGCAGATCTCGAGCTTGATGAGGCCACCCACGAAGTCCATCGCGCCGGAAATCTGATTGACCTCTCACCTACTGAATTCTTGCTACTGCGCTACCTCATGATCAATGCCGATCGCGTAGTTAGCAAATCCCAGATCCTCGATCACGTCTGGCAGTACGACTTCCGTGGCGATGCCGGCATCGTTGAGACCTATGTTTCTTACCTCCGTAAGAAGATCGACATCTACGAACCTGCACTCATTCATACTGTGCGTGGCGTCGGCTATCGGATGCGAATTCCTGCCGGAAACTAAGATAATTCAACAATTATGAAGAGACCCCACTTCTCGCAATGGAGCCTGCGCGATCGCCTTTTGTTGGCGACCGTAGTTGTTGCGGCAGTGGGGCTCGGCGCATCTGACTTTGCCGCCAATGCCGAACTACGCGGCTACCTCATTCGCCAGGTCGATAGCCAACTCATCAATGTTGAGGGCGGAACTGTCTCGCGACTTGTGCGCGCTGGAATCGAACCGAATACAGACGATAGTGCGACGACGACGCAAGGAACGCCTTCTGCTCCAACCGCGAGCGCAGCACCAGAATTTCATCCAGTAAGTCCACTCCGCGGAGTACCTACTGCTACCTCCGTAACTTTGCTTGATCCAACCGGTGTAGTACTAGGTCAACTCGGCGGTGACATAACTAATGGAGGAGCGCAGGCAACATTCTCTGGAATGTCACTCGCTCAAGTAGCAGCCACTAAAGGACGAGCTTTTACAGTCCACACCGAAAACCCCCACTCTTCAACGAGAGCGATCGCATTTGTTCTGCCCTCCAACTTAGGTTCAGTAGTTATCTCAGTTTCGCTTAACAGCGTTGAGAAGACGTTGCACGAACTCAGTTGGCTCTTCCTCTTAATAAGTCTTGGAGTATTACTTCTCATTGGAGTTGTTTCACGCTACTTGATCACTCTAAGCCTTAAGCCACTCTTAGATGTTGAGGTGATCGCTGCCGCTATCGCAAATGGAGATCTCTCCGCGCGTCTTCCAGAACTAGAACCATCGACTGAGGTCGGGCGCTTAACGAAATCTCTCAACACCATGTTGGGACGGATCGAAGAGTCCTTCGCACAGAAGAATGCCTCAGAATCTAAGTTGCGCCGCTTTGTGGCAGATGCATCCCACGAACTTCGCACCCCACTCACTGCCATTCGTGGGTTTGCCGAGCTCCATCGCCAAGGCGCGGTGACAGGTGAAGAGAAGACCAAAGAGTTGGTTGGTCGAATTGAGAAAGAGTCGATCCGCATGGGCTCGCTCGTAGAAGACCTTTTGCTTCTAGCGCGCATGGATGAAGCTCGTCCGCAAGCCCTTGAACCAGTTGATCTCACCCACCTCATTGAAGAGTGCGCCGCCTCGGCGCGCGCCGCAGGCCCAGATCACCAGATCACAATTTCGACTCCCGAAGAACTTTATGTATTGGGAGATAACAAGCGGATCCATCAAGCGCTCGGGAATCTGCTAGCGAACGCACGAACTCACACCCCCACTGGAACTGCTATTTCAATAGTCGCGCAAGCAACTGAATCTGAAATAACCGTATCTGTAAAAGATGATGGACCAGGACTCTCTGAGAGCGATCAAGAGCGAATCTTCGAACGCTTCTTCCGAGTCGACCCATCACGCGCCCGTCACGCAGGAGAGGGAAGCGGCCTTGGCTTATCCATTGTTGATGCCGTTATGAAGGCGCATGGTGGCACCGCCACCGTCTACTCAAAGCCCGGTGAAGGCGCCACCTTTACTCTGCACTTTCCTATTACAACTTGATCTGTGTAACCCAACTTATAGCCGCAAGCGCTTGCGCTGGCGTCCAGCCTCCTTTGTAGACAGGGCTCTTATAGATATTGCTCTTGGCACCCATAAAGGTAGCTAAGGTCTTAGATAGAACACCTGTAAACGCAGGAAAAGTTCCGCTTATAAATCGAACATCCTGGGCAGCATCTACAATCGCGAATCCATCGGAATGGTTTATGTCGTACGTCAGTGGTGCAAAAGGCGCCTTCCAATCAGTAGCAGGGGGGTTGCCCTGAGGAACCACTTGCACTGTGTAGCCAAGGAACTTCTCGACAGTCAACAAGTTTTGATTTATGTCACCGCTTCCCACCGGATCTTTCATCGCAAGTTGAGCCTTGGTAAAAGAAGGCTTAGTAGTAACACCTTGTGCGGTCCAGATTTGGAAGTTGGAATTAATGATTGTCGAGTACGCCTTAAGCCGAGCAGGGTTATCTCTATACGGGTCAACATCAATTCCTATCACCTTTATATTGCTTATATGTAGATCGGTGAGTCTTTGCTGTATCCGCAACATATTTGCGGAGGTGAAAGGGCAGGTATCTCCACACAGAGTGAGGAGCGGAACCAGTATTGCTGTTTTACCTTTTAATTCAGCGAGCGAGTGTCCAACTCCATTCTGATCTACAAATTTCGCACTCAAGACATTTGCTGGGATAGCAACAGTCGTTGCAGTGCCTACCGCAGATGGCGGTTGTGGAAGTGCTGCGGCCTGCGCACCTGAGAGAGTTGGAAGCGTTGCAGCGAAGAGCAGCAACGTCCCCACGGCGGATCTATTTATTGTCTTTTTCACTGTAAATCCCATCTAAGAATTGAATTACAAAATTGGCGGAGTTAACGTTTTCTTAGCATCCACCAGAGCCCAATGAGGGCGAGAGAGATGACGGCAGCGATGAGGTCGTAGCCATCGCGTTGCATAAAGGATTGATCCATCTTCATCGGGTCCGACTCCTTGCCGGCGGTGCCCGCAGCGCCTTCGCCTCTCGAAGACAATAGTTATAACTGCCATTCGCCGCAGTAGTCGAGGCTAGCCAGTGACTTGGCAACTCAATGGCGATAGAGAAATATCTCCTGATGAGGAGCGTTATTTTGAAATATTTTCGTTGTAAAGCGTTCTCTAGAAGCTTAATAGCTGGGTAGGCAAGGAATCCGGCCACAAAGTGGAAGAGCAACATTCTGGAGTTATTCATCATCATGCCGCCGAGAATGAAATGAACTGAAAGCTGTGAGAAGACGATCAATGTACCCAAACGGGGACCTTCAAGTTTCCGACTCGAGAAGATCACGAATAGAAGGAAGAGCGATAAGAATTCAATCCACATTCGATCAGGAGTGATAAAGGAGCCACACCCTCCGATGTGGGCAAGAACCGCGGTTAATAGAAGTGCGGAAGAAATGAGAAGCGCGCGCAGTGTGAGGAATATCGAGTTGGCCTTCATCCTCAATGCGGCATTCCCGGCATAGCTGCCATTTTAGTAGTGGACAAATCCAAGCCCTTTGGTGGAGCAACGACGTTCGCCAGTACCTGCAATGTCTGAGGTACGCCATCGGCGTCCGTCCACTCGACGGTAAGAGGATCCTTTTCGCCTATCTTTAAGGTACGGCTGAGTCCCGAAAGGGTTGCTCCCTGATACTTATATCCAAGGAGTTGGGTATTTCCTGAACTCACGGCAATATTCTGCAAGGGCATCATCGCATTATTTCCTTGGCACATATTTGCATCGTAAAAAATCATTGATGAACTTGCGATCGGAGATGAGATGTCTGTGAGCAAGATTTTCGTACCTTGATTATTTGTGAGCGAGAGCGATATGGCGGTCGAACCTCCGACTCTGGCAGCAGTAAGCGTCGCGCCCTTCACCAAGATGCCACTCGAATGTGTTGCACTTGTAACGCGAGTTAGTTGGCCAGCCACAGCGCCGCTGGGAAATGTCTTTGTATGCAACATCACCGTAAAACGATTAGCCTGGTAGTAGAGTGAAGTTAAGTCGCTAAGAGGCACAGTCTCACAGACTGGCTTCCTCGAATTAATACCGGATAGAGAAATTGGAAAGAAAATCTCATCAGAGATACTCATATTGGTCTGATTCATCGAATGGATATGAATGGCCAGCACGTCAGGAATGGAAGTCATAATCTGATAACAAACTTCTCGCGTGGTGAAATCTAGATCCATCGTGATACGGGCGTTCTGATGTACGGCGCCAGTGCCGTCCATAACCCCGGATCCATTTGCGAACGCGGCGAGGTGAAAAATTCCGGTAGGTGTAGGGCCTGGAGCACTCGCTGGCTTGGCAACTTTGCCGAGATTGAAATTAAATGCGCCTGTAATCACGTGGCCATCTTGAGCGACAACTCGGAAATTAACGTGATAGACGCCTGGTTTCAAGGCTTTAGGTGTGAGAACGTTGGTTAATACTGCTCCCCTAACCACGTTATCGCTAGAAGTAATTGCCAAGCCAGTTGGATCAACAACTTGCACCTGGTTGAGGTTATGAGAACCCAAGACTAGGAGTGAATCAGCAAAGGTAAGCGTCACCTGCTCAGGCAGGTGAGTAACAGTGGAATTTGCGACAGGGTCTGAACTTACGAGAACGGTGTGGGCAGAAGCCAGTGGAACACTCGTGACGAGTGAGATTAATACGAATACTGAGAAGAGAGCTCGCCTAATCACATCTTCATCTTAGGACCAATGGGAAGATTGAACACTTCCTGCAGAGCTCCATAAACCGCTGCTGTGGTCCAAGTTGGCTGCTGGGGCTTAACCAGATTAAGTCTGCCCAAACTGCTCAAATAGTTTTTGAGAGTGCTAGGTAGAGTGGCGGGATTGGAGACCGCCGGATTGCCGAGATCTAACCAGCGCCAATGACCGTTGGGGCCAATAATCATGATTACGTCATCGTGGACCAAGTCATAGGCATCCTTTTTTCCAGTCTGCCAATCAATAGCGTTCTTGTTGTCATTTGCGGTCTGCTTGGTATAAACCCCGAACCATGCCCAAAAATTCTTTAGATCGTTAACACCACCCGTAGCGACAGTCCACGAAGGGTCGTTGTAGAGAGCTTGATAGGCCTTAAGTCGTGAAACCGAATCGCGCTTTGGATCGATGGTGACCTCGAGAACCTGTACCTTCTTAGTAAGACCTGCCTTCTTCACCGTATCTCCAATGTCGCGCATATTCACCGAGGTCATCGGACAGATCATGTCGCAACTTGTAAAGAAATCTGTTAGAACCACGTACTGCCCTTTAAGCGAGGCAAGGGTAAAACTCTTCCCGCTAGCATCTGTAAGTTTCGTGTTAGCGACTGCGGATGGCATTGCCGCATCAAATTTGGTGCCGCCCATCATTGCAGCAGTTCCTGATATTGGAGGAGGACTCATTGCTGGCATTCCGGGCATACCAGGCATTGAGTTGTCCGCGAAAGCTGGAGAGACCGTGACTAGTAAGGCACCTAAGGCTAATAACATGACCGGTCTGCGCATCAGGAGTTTCCTTCCATCGCTCTCAAGGTCGCAATTCTAGTCGCTAATGGCGGGTGCGTGGAGAAGAGTTGCGAGGTCTTGCTTCCATCGAGTGGTGACTCAATCCAGATATGGGCAACCGCGGTCGACTTCTGCTTCACCACGGTGTTATCCGCAGCCAAAACTTCTAGGGCGCGGCGCAGGCCAGTTGGATTTCGAGTGAAGGCAACTGCAGTGACATCGGCGAGTGCCTCGCGCTTGCGAGAGATCGCAAGACGTAAAAGTAGGGCTGCGAGCGGGGCAAGGATGATTACAACAAGAGAGGCTACGAGTGCAAGCGGATTCTGATCATTGTTGTTATTGTCGCGGCGATTACCTCCTCCAAAGATCATCATGCGGAGCATGAAGTCACTTAGGAGCGCTAACGCACCAGCTGTCGTGGCAGCGATAGCAGAAACCAATGTGTCACGGTTGGCGACATGAGCTAACTCGTGCGCTGTCACGCCTTGTAACTCTTCACGATCCATCACGCGCAAGATGCCAGTTGTAAATGCAATAACTGCATGATCTTGATTGCGCCCTGTAGCGAAGGCATTGGGCGCGTTATCTTCAACAATGGCGATCTTAGGAACTGGCAGGCCGGCTGCGATACATATTTCACTAACCAAGTCATACAGCTGTTTGTTGTCGGCTTCGGTAATCAACTTAGCACCGGTCATTGTTAAAACGATCTTGTCCGAAGCCCAGTAGGAACCCCAGACCGAAAGCAGCGCGATTCCCACTGCGAATGGGACTACCCCCACACCCGTCTTACCAAAGTAGGTAAGTAGAGCCCAGATCACAACTCCAACCAGGAGCGCCATCCCGAAGAGGAGCTCGGTTGACTTTAATTTATTTGCAGATTGGAGTTTGCGAAAATCCATAGTTAGAACTTGACCTGCGGAGCTTTACGATCTTGAGGATCATCAACCTCGTAGAAAGGCTTCGTGGTGACGCCAGCAGATTTAACGAAGAGGCTGCTAGGGAAGGTTTTGATCGCAGAGTTCAGTGTGCGAACATTGTCGTTATAGAACTGACGTGCGAAAGATACTTTGTTCTCGGTTGAGGAGAGTTCCTCTTGTAGAGATAAGAAGTTGGTTGAAGCCTTGAGATCGGGGTAGTTCTCGGTCACAGCTAACAAACCGCGCAGAGCCTGAGTCAGTTGACCATCCGCGGCGGCGACATCAGTCACTGTGGTTGCTGTTGTTGCCTTAGCGCGTGCAGCAACGACGGCTTCAAAGGTACTCGACTCGTGAGCGGCATAACCTTTTACAGTTTCAACAAGGTTAGGAATGAGATCTGAGCGACGCTTGAGTTGGACCTCAATCTGCGCGAAGGCCTCATCTACTGAGATGCTGGCACGAACCAGGCGGTTGCGAGACATCACCGCGAGTAGCGCGAGAATGACCAGAACGACAAGCACTAATACGAGAACCTTCATGACGATCTCCTAATCACTTCTGCGCTATTTGGTTTTCATTATTCTAATTTAATTAGTAAAACTCTGGCTATTGAATTTTTGATTGATGAAAGTTCATCCACGATTTGCTGGGGGTTGGGCCACGCTGACCCTGGTATCTAGAACCGTATAGAGCCGACCCGTATGGATGCTCGGCGGGAGATGAGAGTTTGATGAGACATAACTGACCGATCTTCATCCCTGGAAAGAGTTTGACCGGCAAATTTGCGACATTTGAGAGCTCGAGCGTTATGTGACCCGAAAACCCAGGGTCGATAAACCCAGCAGTCGAGTGAGTGAGTAGGCCAAGTCGACCGAGCGATGATTTTCCTTCGAGGCGCCCCGCAATGTCATCAGGCAGGGTGATGATCTCGTACGTGCTAGCTAGAACAAACTCTCCTGGGTGCAAGATGAAGTGCTCATCGTGTGCAACAGCAACTTCGCGCGTTAATTCAGGCTGTTCAATGGAGGGGTCGATAACGGAGTACTTATGGTTTTCAAATACTCGAAAGAAACGATCTAGTCGAACATCCACGCTCGATGGCTGAATCATCCCCTCGCTGAAGGGTTCTACCTTTACTCGCCCAGCGGTGAGTTCGGCTGCAATATCGCGGTCACTTAGTAGCACGGTTAAAACTCTAGCGCACCGCCATTAGACGGCTATTCCTTCCGAAAGGGTGGCTCGGAGGAGATAGGTTTGGGCAGTGAGAAATCGCCGCGCTTACCTCTTGCTTGTGAGCGCAGCCCTCCTTTATTCCATCAATGGCATTGTCTCGAAGTGGGTGATGGAAGCAGGGCTCTCGCCGTGGCGTCTAACCGAAATTAGGACCACCGGTTCACTATTCGCTCTCTTGGCCTACCTTGCTCTCAAGGGACGGCTGCACCTCTTGCGCCCCGCCAAAGGCGAGTGGGGGCTGCTGGCGCTCTTTGGCGTAATAGGAATAGCTGCCGTCCAATCCTTTTACTTCTTCTCAATTCTGCGCTTGCACGTCTCTATTGCTCTGATTATTGAATTCACAGCGCCGATCTGGATCGTCTTATACCTGCGCTTCTTCAAAAAGGTGAAGATCGCCAACTCGATGTGGCTTGGGCTCTTAGCAGCTTTTGTCGGGTTGATTTTGGTGGGTCAGGTCTGGCAGGGACTCACCCTCAATGGGTTAGGAGTTATCTCTTCATTCTTAGATGCGTTAAGCCTCGCCGCTTATTTTGTTCTCGGTAGAGCTCTGGGGAAGGTCAGAAGTACCGACACCATGTTGGTCTGGGGTTTTGGAATCACTTCGCTACTTTTTGCGATCGTGCAACCGTGGTGGTCCTTCCCCTTCAAAATCTTTAGCGAGAAGATCAATCTCAATGGACACTTCACCGGTCACCATCTTCCCGGTTGGTTTTTGATCGCTCTGATTATCATTTTCGGCACCGTCCTCCCTTACCTCTGCGTATTGAGTGGAGTGAATGCTCTCTCCCCTCAAGTTGCGAGCATTATCGGAATGCTTGAACCCGTTCTCGCAGGAGTCTTTGGTTGGATTCTTCTTAAGGAAACTTTCACCACAATTCAGTTAGTTGGGGCCGGCGTCGTCCTCGTTGGAATCTTTATCGCCAATGAGAAGATTCCAGAGAGCGGTTCGCCGGCGGAGGTTACCCGTGGATAAATTTGACGATGTCTTGCAGGCAAATGAAATCTTCGCATCCAGGTTTACCTCTGAAGATCTCACGGGTACTGCAATTAAAGGGCTGGCGATCGTCACCTGTATGGATTCGCGGATCGACCCACTTCGTATCGTTGGAATGCACGCGGGTGATGCCAAGATTTTGCGTAACGCGGGCGCTCGCGTCACTGATGACGTGCTCCGTACCCTGGTGCTAGCGACTCACCTGCTAGGCGTGAACCGTGTTTTGGTCATGCCACACACAGATTGCCGGATGGCGAGCACAGATGAGGATGGGATCCATGCCGCGATCTCAAAGAAGAGCGGAGTCGATACCCGTAGCTTGGACTTCCAGACCACGACGGATCAGCGTGGCGCGCTCCTCAAAGATATTGTCAAAATCGAGAGCTACCCGCTGCTCCATGATGAGGTCCGGGTGATGGGTGCAATCTACGATGTAAAGAGTGGTCTCCTCACCGCTATAAATTAACGCGAAAGTTCTTGATTGAGTGCAAGCCCCTCTCTACGATTTCTGCTAATACCTAGGAGAACCCCAATACCTAGGAGAACCTTGGGGGCATTACATGGCACATGATGTGATCACGGAGAAGCCAAAAGAATTTAAGATCGTGCCGACGAGCGCAATTCCACTTGTGGCCATCGTCTACATTGGCTTGATAATTGCAATTGCTACAAACCGCCTCTGGGCGCTCGACTTCTTCCATGTTGTTGGAGGCGCCTGCTGGACTGCTATCGATCTCTTCTTGGGATTTGTTATTGGACCGATCATCGGAACGATGAGCATCCCTGCGCGCGTTGAGTTCTCCAAGAAGTTTATGCCGAAGATGGTTCTCCTGATGCCTACATTAGTAATCGCAACCCTCGCTGGAGGTTGGCAGTTGGCACGCCATGAGGGATTCATTCTCTCTTCCGATAAGCATCATCCCTGGGTCGTTGCTTCGATGATCGTTGTTGGAGTCATGGCCATCATCGCTCTTGGTTTTCTAGAGCCCGCCAATCTCGGTGTCCTCTTTGAATTGAAAAAGGAGAGGCCGAACGGTGAAGTCATCGCAAAGTTGATGAAGCGCTTCCTCTACACCGCGGGGCTTACAGGAGCGATGCAAGTCGCCACCCTGATTATCATGACAAGGATCGCGACGCTATGAAGAAGAAGCTTCCTCCCGTTTCGGAGATCTCGGTCCTGGTACTAGCTCTCGTTGTTGCTGGCGGCGTCTACCTTGCGGCACACCTTCCAAAGCATGTATCGCTGGTGCCTACTACAACTCTTGTTGCGCTCGCCGCGATCGGAGTCCTGGTAAACCTCTATCTCCTCAGCCAGATCAAGGGTTTTGATTGGGAGAAGTTCTTCTTGGTGGCGAAGTGGACTCTTTTAGCCTATGGCCTAATTGCCGGTGCACTGGAGTACATCTTCATCAAGGATGGAACGAAGGGAAGTGTCCTCACGTTGATGAGTGCAACGCTCGTTATCTTTGCACTCAACCTTCCTATCCACTTTGGATTTACAGTTGCGCGCTATTCCGACAAGGTGAGCTAGTCCTTAATAAAGTTCTCGCCGCTGCTGAAGGATTGTGCGATATTTGAGAAGCGAGCGAAGTGGAGTTGCGCTGCGACGGTAATGGTTCGAGTAGGTCCATTACGGTGCTTTGCAACAATTAAATCGGCCTCTCCGGAGCGGTTCTGGCTATCGTAAAGATCATCGCGGTGGAGCAAAATAACCATATCGGCATCTTGTTCGATCGAACCTGATTCACGGAGATCAGAGAGCATCGGCTTCTTATCAGCGCGCTGCTCCGGAGAACGGTTGAGCTGAGAGATGGCGATGATTGGAACATCTAACTCTTTTGCAAGAAGTTTGAGGTTACGTGAGAATTCCGAAACCTCTTGTTGTCGGTTCTCAACGCGCTTACCAGATGTCATCAACTGTAGATAATCGATAACGATCAACTTTAAGTTGTGGCGCTGCTTGAGACGACGCGCCTTAGCCCTAATCTCCATCAATGAGAGATTGGGAGAGTCATCAATAAAGAGCGGAGCCTCGGAGATCTGACTGGTGCGCTTTGCGATGCGACCCCACTCATCCTCACTCAGGGAGCCGGATCGAATATTATTAAGTGCAACCTTGGCCTCTGCAGAGATCATGCGCATTGCAATCTCGGAGCGGCTCATTTCGAGTGAGAAGATCACAGAGGCAACGCCATCGTGAATCGAGGCATGTCGCGCAATATCCAGACCAAGTGTTGACTTACCAACTGCAGGACGCGCGGCGAGGACGATCATGTTGCCAGGGTGAAATCCATTTGTGAGGCTATCGAGTTCTAGGAATCCGGATTTAACACCTTCAACGCCGATGCCCTTACCAATCGCATCGATCTCATCGAGGGTCGGCTGCATCAACTCAGAAAGTTGAATGTAATCCTCTGTTAAACGTGACTCAGTGACCTGATAAACCTCGGCCTGTGCTGCATCGACTGCATCATCTACATCGCCGGCCTCGGAGTAACCAAGTTGAACAATCTTTGTTCCCGCTTCGACAAGGCGACGCAAGATTGCGCGATCGCGAACGATGCGCGCGTAGTAACCGGCGTTCGCCGCCGTTGGTACTGATGAAATCAAGGTGTGGAGATATGGCGCGCCGCCTGCACGCGCTATATCGCCACGCTTTGTCAGCTCGGCCGAGACTGTCACTGGATCGGCAGGATCGCCGCGGCCATAGAGATCTAAAATCGCATCGTAGATAAGTTCGTGAGCGGGGCGATAGAAATCGCGCTCCTTAATGATCTCAACGACATCCGCGATCGCATCCTTGGAGAGGAGCATCCCGCCGAGCACAGATTGTTCGGCGACTAAATCCTGCGGTGGAGTGCGTTCAAACTCGATCGCGCGAGCGGGCAGGCTATTACTTCCCCGATTTGGGAGTTCAGCGATGCTCACTCAGGTGCCCTCAACTCTCGTTGCTTAGGTGGATTTCCTCTAGGTGTGCAATTCTCTTGCCTGCCACCGACATTCCCTATTTTCGGGGTTACCCCATGTGTGCGCCTTTGTGGGAAAGCAAAGATTTGCTGGGGATAACCTGAAAATCTGTGTGGAGGGGCTGTGTGTAACTACCCTCTTGCTGGGGATAGAACTGTGAGTTTGCCGCTTTTCACGCTCAAATTTATCCACGTGGCTGGGGATAAAGATAAATTCTGAGATCTCAAAATATGAGAAAACCCCACCTACCGAAGTAGATGGGGCTCTCTTTAACGCTGATTTATGCAGCGACGACCGATACCTGAACGGTAGCGCCGACCTGGGCATGAAGGGTGACCTTGGCGGTGTAGCTACCAAGCTTCTTCATAACAGGAGCCTTCAGACGGTGGCGATCGATATCGATCCCGACTGAAGATTTGATAGCAGAGATCAGATCTTTATCGGTTACGGAACCGAAGAGTGAACCTGTTGCTCCTACCTTTGCCTTAACGACAATTGGAGCTGCCTCCAAGGTCGCCTTGATTTCACGGGCATGGTCGAGATCGCGGATCTCGCGTGCGCTACGAGCGCGGCGAATTCCCTCGATCTGCTTCTCTCCGCCTACTGACCATGCAATTGCATTGCCATTTGGAAGGAGGAAGTTACGGGCATAACCATCTTTAACAGTTACAACATCGCCGGCCTGGCCGAGACCTGTAACTTCACGAGTAAGGATGAGTTTCATCTTTGCATCTCTCCTTATCTTGCTGTCGAGGTGTAAGGCAAGAGCGCCATCTCGCGGGAGTTCTTGACCGCTGAGGCGATTGCACGTTGGTGTTGGGTGCAGGCACCCGTTACTCGGCGAGCGCGGATCTTGCCGCGATCGGAGATGAACTTACGAAGGGTCGCGATGTCCTTGTAGTCGATGTATGCGACCTTCTGCTGACAGAATGAACATGGCTTCTTCTTAAACTTCTTCAAAGCCGCAGCCGACATCTTCGGCGCGACCTTCTTTGGTTTTAAGGTCTTATTACTTCTTGCTCCCACTGTGGTGCTCCTTTATGAGGGCCCTGTTTTTTAAGACAGGAATGGTTGGTTTTTAATTACGTAAGTTCTAATTACTTAGAACGGAGGCTGATCATCTGATGCTCCGGTTGCCCAACCGCCGCCGACTGGGGCTGCTGACCAAGGATCATCGGAAGATGCAGTTTCAGATGTTGCGGTGAAACCGCCAGTACCCGCTCCGCGAGTTGTCTTAGTGACCTTTGCAGTTGCATTGCGAAGTGATGGACCTACTTCGTCAACTTCAACCTCAAATACTGTGCGCTTTTCGCCTTCTTTAGTCTCATAAGAGCGTTGCTTCAGCCGCCCAGAAACGATGACGCGCATTCCACGTGTCAAAGATTCTGCGACATTCTCTGCAGCTTGACGCCAGATCTGACAGTTAAGAAAGAGGCTATCGCCATCTTTCCACTCGTTCGTTGCCTTATCGAGATAACGAGGAGTTGATGCAACGGTGAACTTTGCAACTGCAGCACCAGATGGTGTGAAGCGCAGTTCAGGATCGCTTGTTAAGTTACCGATCATTGTGATTGTTGTATCGCCAGCTGCCATTTTTCTCTCGCTTAATTAACTGTGAGTTCGATTATGAGTTGAGGTGATCTGGACGAACGACCTTGGTGCGTAGCACCGCTTCGTTCAAATTGAGTTGGCGATCAAGTTCTTTGATCGCATCTGGACCACAGTGCAGATCAGCGACAGCGTAGATGCCTTCGGCCTTCTTATTGATTTCGAAGGTCATGCGGCGACGGCCCCAAATATCGAGCTTGTCGACGGTGCCACCACTGTCTTTGATGATCTTGAGATATGTCTCAAGACTTGGTGCGACTGTGCGTTCTTCTAGGTCTGGATCGAGAATGACCATGATTTCGTAATGACGCATGCGTTAACCCCACCTCCTCTGGACTAAAGCGGCCGTGGGATTTCCACGGCAGGAGGGTTACTGCTCCAACAGCGGAAAGGACGGGTGCCCTGAACGTGAAGGAAGGGTAAGCCTAACCCTCGATCTCAGATTGGAGAAATTCCTCCTCCTGGGGAGCGGGGGTGGCTGTGGATAAATCGGACTTCGGCGTGAGTAGGCGCCAGGCGAAGTAGAGGCTGGCTGCGACCCGCAGCAGGATGGCTCCCGCATACCAATGCGTCGGCAGCGAGAATTTGCTCCCTCCGTAGGTCGCTAGATACTCCCAGATAGCGAAGTGGTAGACGGCTTCACTGCCCTGCCAGAACCAAAAGGCCGCTCTATCCCGCTTATCAACTAGGGCGATTACCCCC
>Ga0208622_1000380_pt1 | contig 18614 bp, 16 predicted proteins | sample CryBogCBH12Jul09_FD_184621 | JGI IMG/M metagenome (GOLD analysis project Ga0208622, IMG submission 184621) | Freshwater microbial communities from Crystal Bog, Wisconsin, USA - CBH12Jul09 (SPAdes) | ecosystem: Environmental > Aquatic > Freshwater > Lake | place: Crystal Bog, Wisconsin, USA... | reverse complement strand
GAGTCACCCTTTTTGAGGGTAACGATGGCCCGCTTTGTGTCAGGACGTGAGCCCTTAACACCGGTGCGACGGTTGCGCGTCGCCTTACCCTTGCGGTTGAGAGTGTTGACGTTCGTAACCTTTACGTTGAACGCCTGCTCGACGGCGTTACGCACGTCGATCTTCGTAGCAGCTGGGTCAACAATGAACACGTAGGTTCCGTTGTCCATCAGTGCGTACGTCTTTTCGGAAACGACTGGGCGGATGAGGATACTCATTGCATCACGCATTAGTTGGTCTCCTTAGCTACTGGCAAAGTGGACTCAGTGAAGAGAACCCAGTCTGCGTCGAGTACGTCGTAGGCGTTAATTTCGCCTGCGTCGATTGTCTTTACGTTCTCCAAGTTGCGGAACGAGTGGAAAGCCACTGCGTCATCGCGTGAGAGAACAACGAGAATCTTTCCGTCAAGTCCGAGGGCCTTCAGTGTGTTGAGAGCATCCTTGGTCTTAGGGAGTGGCCATGCTTCGTAGCTCTCAACCAGCGCAACGCGGTCGAGTGCGGCACGGTCAGAAAGAGCCGAGTGCAGAGCCAAACGGATCATCTTCTTCGGGGTCTTCTGGTCGTACTTACGAGGCTTGGGTCCAAGAGCAATTCCACCACCTGGGTAGTGAGGTGCACGAATGGTTCCCTGACGAGCGCCACCGGTTCCCTTCTGGTTGAAAGGCTTCTTTCCACCACCGGAGACTTCCTTACGGGTCTTCGTTGACTGGGTACCAGCACGCTTTGCGGCGAGCTGCGCCTTCACTACTTGGTGCATCACTGCCATGTTTGGTTCGATACCAAAAATGGTTGGTTCGAGGGCAACAGTGCCAAGCACTGCTCCGTCGAGTGACTTCTTCTCAACTGAACGCTGAGTAGGAGCGGGGCGGTCCTTCTTTACTGGACCACGGAGAGTAAAGACGTCGCTCATCGCTTGCCTCCAGCCTTCATTGGGTTCTTAACTGACGTACGAAGAACAACAACACCGCCGCGTGGGCCAGGTACTGCACCCTTCACGAGAACGAGGTTGCGCTCAACGTCAACGCCTACGACTTCGAGGTTTGTCGTGGTGACTTGTCCGCCACCGTAACGACCGGCCATCTTCTGACCCTTGAAAACGCGACCCGGTGTCGAGCATGCACCAATGGAACCAGGAGCACGGTGGTGCTTGTGGTTACCGTGTGATGCACCTTGACCACCAAAGTTGTGGCGCTTCATTCCACCAGCGAAACCCTTACCCTTTGAGACAGCAGTGGCGTCAATCATTTCGCCCTTCTCAAAAGTGTCAGCCAAAATTTCTTGGCCAATGGTGTAGCCGGTGACGTCGTCGATACGAAGCTCAACGAGCTTCTTACCTGGCTCGACGCCGGCCTTTTCGTAGTGTCCGATTTCAGGCTTGGTCATGGTTGATGCACGACGCGCACCCCATGTCACCTGCAGGGCTGAGTAGCCCTCCTTCTCGGGAGTCTTAACTTGGACGACACGAGCTGGGCTGACGCGTACTACCGTCACTGGGATAGCCCGGTTCTGGTCATCCCAGACCTGGGTCATGCCCACCTTCTCGCCAACGATCGCTTTGGCAGTCACGTTGTTCCTCTTCTTTCCTATCTGCACATCGGTTCGTCCGACATACAGACGCTCCGCCGGGCTACAAAACCCGAACGGAGCGCTCGACTTGTTTGGTTCGGTGTCCCCTTGCGGGCGGCCGAACACATCACTTGTTACATTCCCCAAACTGCAGGGGTACTAACACTACATCGAAAGACCCCGCCAGCGCAAAAGTGCCGGCGGGGTCGTTTCGAGTACTACTTAGTTCTGACGGATCTTGATCTCGATGTCCACGCCAGCTGGGAGGTCGAGACGCTGAAGCGAGTCGACGGTCTTGGCTGAGTGGTCAACAATGTCCAAAAGGCGCTTGTGCACTCGCATTTCGAAGTGCTCACGGCTGTCCTTGTGCTTGTGCGGTCCGCGAACCACCGTGTAACGGTGCTTCTCGGTTGGCAGTGGCACAGGGCCCTGAACGCGGGCGTTCGTACGCTCGACCGTTTGCACGATCTTTGCGCAGGACTGGTCCAAGACTCCGTGGTCGAAGGCCTTCAGCCGGATTCGAATCATTTGACGGTTGTCGGCCATGACCGGACTACTTCAAAATCTTCGTTACGCGGCCTGAACCTACGGTGCGGCCACCTTCGCGAATTGAGAAGGTAAGACCCTCTTCCATAGCGATTGGCTTACCAAGGGTAACGGTCATTTCGGTGTTGTCACCAGGCATAACCATTTCAGTACCAGCTGGAAGCTCAACAGTTCCGGTTACGTCCGTTGTGCGGAAGTAGAACTGTGGACGGTAGTTAGCGAAGAATGGCTTGTGACGGCCTCCTTCTTCCTTCGTCAAAACGTAAACGTTTGCCTCGAAGTTGGTGTGAGGAGTGATTGAACCTGGCTTGCAAAGTACCTGACCACGCTCAACTTCTTCCTTCTTCGTACCACGAAGAAGTGCACCAAGGTTGTCTCCAGCCTGGCCTTCGTCAAGAAGCTTACGGAACATTTCGATACCGGTAACGGTTGTCTTCGAGGTGTCCTTAAGACCCACGATCTCAACTTCGTCACCAACCTTGATGATTCCCTGCTCGACCTTACCGGTCACTACAGTTCCACGACCGGTGATTGACATAACGTCTTCGATCGACATAAGGAATGGCTTGTCGGTAGCGCGCTCTGGCTCTGGGATCCATGCGTCAACTGCAGCCATGAGCTCCATAACCTTGTCGCCCCATGCCTGGTCGCCTTCGAGGGCCTTCAGAGCTGAAACGCGGACAATTGGAGTGTCGTCGCCTGGGAAGTCGTATGAAGAAAGAAGTTCGCGAACTTCCATTTCAACGAGCTCGAGGAGCTCTTCGTCTTCAACCATGTCTGACTTGTTAAGAGCAACAACGATGTATGGAACACCAACCTGACGAGCAAGCAGCACGTGCTCGCGAGTCTGTGGCATAGGACCGTCGGTTGCAGCTACTACGAGGATGGCACCGTCAACCTGTGCGGCACCGGTGATCATGTTCTTCACATAGTCAGCGTGACCAGGCATGTCAACGTGTGCGTAGTGACGGTTTTCCGTCTCGTACTCAACGTGTGCAATAGAAATGGTAATACCGCGCTGGCGCTCTTCAGGAGCCTTGTCGATCTGGTCGAAAGGTGTGAAGGCTGAGCCAGGGATACGGTCTGAAAGAACCTTGGTAATTGCTGCGGTAAGAGTTGTCTTACCGTGGTCAATGTGACCCATGGTTCCGATATTTACGTGCGGCTTGGTGCGCTCGAACTTCTGCTTTGCCATTGTCGGGGACTAGCTTTCTCTTAGTGACTTACCCACCCTGGGTTCGTCGGGTTTGTTTTGGCCCTCCCCGACTACGGTTTGGACCTTATTTTTACTGGACTTCCAGTGTACTACTTACGCGCCAGTGGCCTTAGCGACGATCTCTTTCGCGATCGACTCAGGTACTTCTGCGTAGGAGTGGAACTGCATGGTGTACGTCGCGCGCCCTTGGGTGCGTGAACGCAGGTCAGTAGCGTAGCCGAACATGTCGGCCAAAGGCACAAGTGCCCTAATTGCTTGGCTATTGCCCTTTTGCTCCATGCCTTCTACACGGCCTCGGCGTGATGACAAGTCACCAATCACGTCACCCATGTAGTCCTCAGGGGTTACCACTTCAACGGCCATAACAGGCTCTAGGAGCACTGGGCTAGCCAAGCGGGCGGCCTTCTTCACCGCGATTGAACCCGCGATTTTGAACGCCATTTCTGAGGAGTCGACGTCGTGGTAGCTACCGAAGGTAAGGCGAACGCGAACGTCCACTACTGGGTAGCCAGCCAAAACTCCCGAGGTAAGAGCCTCAGTAATACCTTGGTTAACAGGACCAATGTATTCCTTTGGAATCACACCACCGGTAATTTCATCAACGAATTCGTAGCCGCCACCAGGGCCCGTGGGCTCCAAGGTGATAACGACGTGGCCGTACTGACCCTTACCACCGGTCTGGCGAACGTACTTCTCTTCCACCTTCTCGACGGTCTTGCGAACAGTCTCACGGTAGGCCACCTGTGGCTTACCAACGTTGGCGTCTACTGCGAATTCACGCAACATACGGTCAACGAGAACTTCCAAGTGAAGTTCACCCATACCCGAGATAACGGTCTGACCGGTCTCTTCGTCCGTACGAACACGGAAGGTGGGGTCTTCTTCTGAAAGTGAGTAGAGAGCCTTCGAAAGCTTTTCCTGGTCGGCCTTAGTCTTTGGCTCCACTGCAACGTGGATAACTGGCTCTGGGAATTCAAGCGTTTCGAGCTGAATTGGGTTGTCGATCGAAGACAGGGTGTCTCCAGTCGTAACCTGCTTCAGACCAACAGCAGCAACAATGTCACCGGTGCGGATGGTGTCGAGGTCTTCACGGTTGTTTGCGTGCATCAAGAGAAGACGTCCGAGACGCTCCTTCTTCATACCCTTCGTCGTGTTAACAACAGTGTCACCCTTTTGGAGTGTTCCCGAGTACACGCGAAGGTAGGTCAACTTACCAACGTAGGGGTCGGTCATGATCTTGAACGCGAGAGCGGAGAAGTCTTCTGAGTCGTCAGCCTTACGGAACAGCTCGTCTTCCTTACCTGGCTTGGTGCCGTGGGTTGGAGGAAGGTCGAGTGGGCTTGGCAAGAAGTCAACAACGGCGTCGAGCATTGGCTGCACACCCTTGTTCTTAAATGCCGTACCGTTCAGAATTGGCACGCAGTGACCAGCCAACGTTCCCTTACGAAGGGCGGTGCGGATGTCCTTGGTGGTCAACTCTTCGTCGTTCAGAACCTTTTCCATGAGCTCGTCATCGAAGGTCGTAAGTACGTCGATCAACTTGGCACGGTACTCGTCGGCCTGGTCCTTGAACTCAGCAGGAATCTCAACAACTTCGAGCTTTTCACCCTTGTCGTCGTGGTAGATCGTCGCGGTCATTGAGCAGATGTCGATGATGCCCTTGTAGTCGCCTTCAGCACCAATTGGCAGCTGAATAACTGCAGGTACGCAGTCGAGGCGGTCTTCAATCATGTCAACGCAACGGAAGAAGTCTGCACCAATACGGTCCATCTTGTTCACGAAGCAGATACGTGGCACGTTGTACTTGTTGGCCTGGCGCCATACCGTTTCGGTCTGTGGCTCCACACCGGCAACGGCGTCGAATACGGCTACTGCACCGTCGAGTACGCGCAGTGAGCGCTCTACTTCTACAGTGAAGTCAACGTGACCGGGGGTGTCGATGATGTTGATGCGGTGACCGTCCCACATACAAGTGGTAGCAGCCGAAGTAATGGTGATACCGCGCTCTTGTTCCTGGACCATCCAGTCCATGGTGGCGGCACCTTCGTGAACTTCACCGATCTTGTAGTTCTTACCGGTGTAGAACAAAATGCGCTCAGTCGTGGTGGTCTTACCCGCGTCGATGTGCGCCATAATGCCAATGTTGCGAACCTTGTCTAAGGAAATTTCGCGGTCAGTCATTTTCTAGAAACTCTCTTTACTTACCAGCGGTAGTGCGCGAACGCCTTGTTGGATTCAGCCATCTTGGCCATGTCTTCGCGGCGCTTTACTGCAGCACCTACGCCGTTGGAGGCGTCAATGATTTCGTTCGCCAGGCGCTCGGCCATGGTCTTCTCACGGCGCTTCTTCGAGAAGTCCGTCAACCAACGAATTGCCAAAGTTGTCGCACGACGTGGACGAACTTCAACTGGAACCTGGTAGGTCGTTCCACCAACGCGGCGGCTACGAACTTCCAGTTCTGGGCGAACATTTTCGAGTGCGCGCTTAAGGGTAGCTACTGGGTCTGAACCAGTCTTTGCCTCAACCTGCTCGAGAGCGGTGTACACAATGCGCTCGGCGATGGTGCGCTTACCGCGCTCCAAAATCTTGTTCGTGATCTGCGTTACGAGAACGGACTTGTAGATCGGGTCTACTGGTACTTCACGACGTACGGCGGGGCCTTTACGAGGCATTATTTCTCCCTCTTCGCACCGTAACGGCTACGGGCTTGCTTGCGGTCACGAACACCTGAGGTGTCGAGTGCTCCACGGATGATCTTGTAACGCACACCTGGAAGGTCCTTTACACGTCCACCACGCACGAGCACGATGGAGTGCTCCTGGAGATTGTGTCCAACACCTGGGATGTAAGCAGTCACTTCAACACCGGAAGTAAGACGCACACGGGCCACCTTACGCAGTGCCGAGTTCGGCTTCTTTGGTGTGACAGTGTGCACGCGGGTGCATACGCCACGACGCTGTGGGGCGCCCTTCAGCGCTGGCGTCTTGGTCTTGGATACTTTGTCCTGCCGGCCTTTTCGGACCAACTGTGCAATTGTGGGCACGCGGAACCTCTTCTAGTTGTACATCGAACTTGGAACGTGCCAGAGGTACTGGCACGCGGACTGCAAATCTTACGACAAAACCACTGTCAACCGCAAGGCCGACGCCGACTCCTCTCAGAGCCGGCGTCAAACCCGCTGTTTAGATGGCTTCGTTACCCAACTCGTCTTCGGGGTTGGTTACGTCGTTCTCGGGTACTGCGGACTCGTCGTAGGTGACACCAACGCTCTGGAAAGCGGCAATGTCAGCGGCGAGTGAGTCTTCGGTGGTGAGTTCACCCAGCAAACTGGCCAAATCAAGGTCGTCATCGGTGACCTGAGCCCACGCCGGCAGCATTTCTGCATTCGGCATGTCCAAACGGAGCTGGCTCTTCTCGTAGTACGAAAGTCCTGATCCGGCTGGGATTAGCTTACCGATAATGATGTTTTCCTTGAGACCAATGAGGTTGTCACGCTTGCCTTCAATGGCCGCCTCGGTGAGCACACGGGTCGTTTCCTGGAAGGAAGCGGCCGAGAGCCACGAGTCAGTAGCCAGAGAAGCCTTGGTAATACCCATCAACTGGGCACGACCATCAGCAACTTCCTTGGTGTTGGCTTCGAGTTCGTCGTTCGTGTCATTAAAGACCTTCACGTCGACCATTGCACCAGGCAGCCAGTGTGAGTCACCAGCGTCAACGATCTGAACACGGCGAGTCATCTGGCGAACGATAAGTTCGATGTGCTTGTCGTGGATAGATACACCCTGGTCGCGGTATACATTCTGGACTTCTTCGACCAAGTACTGCTGGGTTTCGCGAGTACCGCGGAACTTCATCATCAGCTTGGGGTCGAGTGGTCCGTCGTGCAGAGGCGTTCCGACTTCAACTTCCTGGCCATCCTCAACGAGGAGGTGGCGAGCAATGGAAATCGACTCTTCCTGAACTTCGCCTTCGTTGCCTACAACGGTCACCTTGCGTTCGCGGCCAACGAGTTCAACGCGGACGGTACCTGAGAACTCAGCTACCTTGGCGGCACCCTTTGGCGTGCGAGCTTCGAAAAGCTCAACAACGCGAGGCAGACCGTGGGTGATGTCACTGGTCGTAACACCACCGGAGTGGAACGTACGCATAGTGAGCTGGGTTCCCGGTTCACCAATGGACTGTGCGGCAATAACACCAACGGCCTCACCAAGCTCAACGAGCTGGTGGGTGGCGAGTGAAAGTCCGTAGCAGGCTGCGCAGACACCGGTAAGGGCGTCGCAGGTCAGCGTCGTGCGAACACGAACACGGCTCACAGCTGAATCGTCACGCAGACGTTCAACGTCTTCTTGCATCAACATCGTGCCGGCGCTGACGACTGAACCGTCAGACAGTGTCACGTCTTCTGCAACAACACGGCCCCACAGCTTGGTTTCGAGGTGTGCACGTTTGCCACGGGTGTCCGCGCCAACGTTCTCGATCCACATGCCACGAGTAGTGCCACAGTCGTATTCCTTGACAATGAGTTCCTGCGCGACGTCAACGAGACGGCGAGTCAAGTAACCAGAGTCAGCGGTACGCAGAGCGGTGTCACCCAGTCCCTTACGGGTACCGTGCGTTGAGATGAAGTACTCAAGAACTGAAAGTCCTTCACGGAACGATGACTTAATTGGACGAGGAATCATTTCACCACGAGGGTTCGATACGAGACCCTTCATAGCGGCAATCTGACGAATCTGCTGCGAGTTACCACGAGCACCAGAGTCCACCATCATGCGAATTGGGTTCTCAGCGAGTGAGTTCATCGCGGCGTCAGTGACGTCACCGACTTCCTTGTTCGCGTTCGTCCAAATTTCGATTTCCTGCTGACGACGTTCATCGTCAACAATCACACCGCGGCGGTAGTTCGTCTCAACCTTGGCGGCCTGCTCTTCGTACTTGTTCAGAATCGCAATCTTGTCCGGCGACGTAACAACGTCGTCAATCGAGATTGTAAGACCAGACTTCGTCGCGTAGCGGAAACCAAGTGACTTAATGGCGTCCAGCGCTTCAGCAACTTCCTGACGCGTGAAGCTTCCAGAAATTTCTTCCACGATGGTGCCGATTGGTGTGGCGTTCTTACCAATCAACTCGTTCACGTAACGGAACCCGAATGGCAGTGCTTCGTTGAAGAAGACGCGGCCAGGGGTCGTGGCGAGACGGCGAGTAGCACCACTGGCTTCAATGCCAGCTGCTTCGAGACGTGCGTCAAGTGAGGATCCATCGAGGGGACGGATTTCAATTGGCGTACGCAACGTGATGGTCTTGTCGGCCAGAGCATTTTCAATCTCGTACACGTGACGGAAAACGCGAGGGTTCTCTGATGTCTCGTTCGCTTCGAGCGTGAGGTAGTACGCACCAAACACCATGTCCTGTGCAGGCTCAGTGATTGGGCGACCCGTTGCTGGGGTGAAAATGTTGTTCGTCGAAAGCATCAAGATGCGTGCTTCGGCCTGAGCTTCTGCGGACAGCGGTACGTGAACAGCCATCTGGTCACCGTCGAAGTCAGCGTTGAACGCCTTACATACGAGTGGGTGAATCTGAATGGCCTTACCGTCAACGAGAATTGGCTCGAAGGCCTGGATTCCGAGGCGGTGAAGCGTAGGAGCACGGTTAAGAAGTACTGGGTGTTCGCGAATGACTTCTTCGAGAACGTCCCACACAACTGCCTTACGGCGTTCAACCATGCGCTTCGCGCTCTTAATGTTCTGTGCCATCTGCGTCTCAATGAGGCGCTTCATAACGAATGGCTTGAAGAGTTCCAGAGCCATCATCTTTGGCAGACCACACTGGTGCAACTTAAGTGTTGGTCCAACAACGATTACTGAACGACCGGAGTAGTCAACACGCTTACCGAGCAAGTTCTGACGGAAACGTCCCTGCTTACCCTTCAACATGTCTGACAACGACTTCAGCGGACGACCGCTCTGACCGGCAACGGGACGTCCACGACGGCCGTTGTCGAAGAGTGCGTCAACTGCTTCTTGGAGCATGCGCTTTTCGTTGTTGACGATGATGTCCGGTGCACCGAGGTCAAGCAAGCGCTTGAGTCGGTTGTTGCGGTTGATCACACGACGGTAGAGGTCGTTGAGGTCCGAGGTAGCAAAGCGACCACCGTCGAGCTGCACCATTGGGCGCAGGTCTGGCGGGATTACTGGTACTGCTTCGAGGATCATTGCACGTGGGTCGTTGAGACGGTTGCCGTGCTCATCACGACGGTTGAATGACTGGACGATTGCGAGACGCTTCAAGAACTTGGCGTGGCGCTGAGCGGAAAGTGGCTTGCGGCCATCCTTCGCGTCAATCATTTCGCGCATTACCTTTTCTTCTTCGTCAAGGTCCATGTGGTCAATCAACTGCAGAATTGCGTCAGCACCCATGCCACCCTTGAAGTAGTCGCCGTAGCGGAACTCCATTTCGCGGTAGAGCACTTCGTCTTCAACAATCTGACGTGAGTGAAGTCCTTCAAACGTGTCGAACGCCTGCTTGGCGAGTTCACGCTCTTCGGCAAAACGTGAGCGAACAGCGTCGAGTTCCTTTTCGGTTCCACGCTGGAGGGCACGCAGTTCTGATTCCTTGGCGCCGTCAGCTTCGAGCTTGGCAGCACGGGTCTCAATGTCCTTCAACTTGTTGTCGAGGGCCTTGACTTCGCGTTCGGCGATTTCGATGAGCTCTTCTGAGAGAGCCTGACGAAGTTCAGCCAAGTCTTCGTGACGCTTGTCAGCGTCAACGAAGGTGATCATGTGGGCGGCGAAGTAAATAACCTTCTCGAGCTGCTTAGCCTTGAGCTCTTCCTTAGGAGCAGTACCCATAAGGAGGTAGGCCAGCCACGAACGGGTACCGCGGAGGTACCAGATGTGAACAACTGGAGCAGACAGCGCAATGTGACCCATGCGGTCGCGGCGGACCTTGTCACTGGTGACTTCTACGCCACAGCGCTCACAAACGATTCCCTTAAAGCGAACGCGCTTGTACTTTCCACATGCACATTCCCATGCCTTTTGAGGTCCGAAAATCTTTTCGCAGAAAAGACCGTCCTTCTCTGGGCGCAGGGTGCGGTAGTTGATTGTCTCGGGCTTCTTAACTTCACCTGATGACCATGAGCGGATGTTCTGCGCCGTAGCGAGACCAATGCTCAGTTCCTCAAACTGGTTTACGTCGAGTGGACTCATGACAACTTCCTTTCGGCGGCGCGGCGGGCATCTTCTTCATCACTGCCACGCTCGGGACGACTGATGTCGATGCCGAGTTCACGGGTGACTGAGAAGAAGTCTTCTTCGGTGTCTGCAAGGTCAACGTGCTGCAGGTTCTTGTCACGAACTTCAACGTTCAGACAGAGTGACTGCATTTCCTTGATGAGAACCTTGAACGATTCAGGAATACCTGGCTCGGGCAAGTTCTGGCCCTTGACGATTGCTTCGTAGGCGCGCTCGCGGCCCTTCATGTCGTCTGACTTCACAGTCAAGAGTTCCTGAAGTGCGTAGGCAGCACCGTAGGCCTCGAGGGCCCACACTTCCATTTCTCCAAATCGCTGACCACCGAACTGCGCCTTACCACCGAGTGGCTGGGCAGTGATCATTGAGTATGGACCAGTTGAACGTGCGTGAATCTTGTCGTCGACCATGTGGGCGAGCTTCAAGATGTAGGCGTAACCAACTGAGATTGGGTTGTCGTACGCTTCACCGGTGCGACCGTTGTAGAGCGTGACCTTTCCGTCGTTGTCGCCAGCAAGAAGCTTCTTGCCGTTGGCACCGTCGGTGTTCAAGGTTGCAAACGTCTCTTGGATCGTTGGCTTGTCCTTAGCGCGGTCCTTCTCGTCCCAGTGGGCACCGTCGAATGATGGTGTGGCCACGTAGACAGCAGGCTCGACACGTGGACGAGTCTTACGGTACGGACGAACAGTCGCGTCAGACGCAGGACCAAAGTGTCCTGAAGTTCCAGCGTTCGGGTTCACCGAAACACCCTGCCAACCGTGACGTGCGGCGTAGCCCAGGTGTGATTCGAGAACCTGTCCTACGTTCATACGACTTGGTACACCGAGTGGGCTGAGGATGATGTCGACTGGCGTTCCGTCTTCGAGGAACGGCATGTCTTCTTCAGGGAGAATCTTGGAGATAACACCCTTGTTACCGTGACGTCCGGCGAGCTTGTCACCTTCAGAGATCTTGCGCTTCTGGGCGACGTAGACCTTCACGAGCTGGTTCACACCAGGCTGCATTTCGTGGTCTTCGTCGCGGCTGTAGACCTTGACGTCAATAACCTTTCCAGATTCACCGTGAGGAACCTTCAGTGAGGTGTCTCGAACTTCGCGAGCCTTTTCACCGAAAATGGCACGAAGCAGACGCTCTTCTGGGCTCTGCTCGGTCTCACCCTTCGGGGTCACCTTTCCAACCAGGATGTCACCAGGCTGTACTTCGGCACCAATACGGACAATACCGCGGTCGTCGAGGTCAGCGAGGATGTCGTCTGGCAGGTTTGGAATGTCTCGAGTGATTTCTTCGGCACCAAGCTTGGTGTCGCGAGCGTCAATCTCGTATTCCTTCACGTGGATTGAAGTCAGCACGTCGTCACGTACGAGACGCTCATTCAAGATGATGGCGTCTTCGTAGTTGTAGCCTTCCCACGGCATGTACGCCACGAGCAGGTTCTTACCGAGTGCGAGTTCACCATTTGACGTCGACGTACCGTCAGCGAGGATGTCACCGGCGTTTACCTTTTCGCCCCCGAATACGAGTGGCTTCTGGTTGATTGACGTGTCCTGGTTCGAACGACGGAACTTGTTCAGGTTGTACTGCTTCTTGCCGAGTGGCACGCCGTAGCGGTCCACTGCTGACTTGTCGTACTCAACCACAATGCGGTCACCCGAAACAAGCGTGATGACGCCTTCGCCTTCGGCGACGAGAACGTCACCGGAGTCTTGAGCGGCACGCTGCTCCATGCCAGTTCCCACGAAAGGAGCTTCCGGCATAATGAGCGGTACGGCCTGCTTCTGCATGTTCGCACCCATCAACGCGCGCTGGGCGTCGTCGTGTTCTACGAATGGAATCAGTGACGTAGCAACAGAAATAATCTGCTTGGTCGAAACGTCCATCAACTCAACTTCTTCAGGCTTCACGAAGTCAATTTCGGAAGTCGTTGAAGATGACTTGTTCGATGAACCTACGCGAAGACCAGTACCAACTGGACCGCGACGAACGAGCACGCGGTCGGCTTTGATGACACCCTTCTCGTCGACTTCGGTGTTGGCCTGAGCAATAACGAAACGTTCTTCTTCGTCAGCCGTGAAGTACTTGATTTCATCGGTGACGCGACCGTTCGTGACAACGCGGTACGGAGTCTCAATGAAACCGTACTCATTGATGCGGGCGTAGTTCGCGAGGTAACCAATAAGACCTACGTTCGGACCTTCCGGTGTCTCAATTGGGCACATACGTCCGTAGTGAGAGGAGTGAACGTCTCGAACTTCAAGACCCGCGCGCTCACGTGACAGACCACCAGGTCCCAGTGCTGAGAGACGACGCTTGTGCGTCAGACCCGACAGTGGGTTGTTCTGGTCCATGAACTGTGAGAGCTGTGACGTAGCGAAGAATTCCTTAATCGCTGACATCACTGGACGAATGTTGATCAGGGTCTGAGGAGCAATTGCCTCAACGTCCTGGGTGTTCATACGCTCACGAACAACGCGCTCCATACGGGAAAGACCCGTGCGAAGTGCGTTCTGAATCAGTTCGCCAACGCTGCGGATGCGGCGGTTCGCGAAGTGGTCCTGGTCGTCAATGTGGTACGTGGTTTCCTTGGCCGTACGGTCACGAGCCAAGTTCAACAAGTACGTAGCGGTGGCGAGAACTTCAGCCTTTGAAAGGACGTGGAGCTCTTCGTTTGGACGCTCGAGGAGGTCGCCGAACAGTTCAACGTTCTTTGCAACTTCTTCACCCAACTTGCGGTCGAGCTTGTAGCGACCAACGCGGCTGAGGTCGTAACGCTTCTCGGAGAAGAACGCACCTTCGAAGTACTGACGAGCAGCTTCGATGGTCTGTACTTCACCCGGACGAGCGCGACGGTAGATTTCGAGCCAAGCGGTCTCCTGTGAGGCCTTGAGGAAGTTGTCTGGCGTGTCGTCCAGGTTGTACTTCTCCATGTGCTTGTAAATCTCGAGGTGTGCCTTCTTCCAGTCCGTGTGGAACTGGTCTTCGAGGAATTCGAAGTGGGCAACAAACTTTTCGAAGAATGCTTCGTCCATCGTGGTGTCGAGGGCGCGCAGCAAGGTGAAGATCGAAATACGACGCTTACGGGCGATGCGAGCACCGGCGTTGGCGGACTTGTTCTTCTTTTCTTCGAGGTCGACTTGCAACCATTCACCACGGCTTGGGTGGATGGTGCCTTCGAAGGCAACCTTCTCATCCTTACCGGGCTGGAACAAAACACCAGGTGAACGAACGAGCTGTGAAACAACCACACGCTCAGTACCGTTAATGATGAATGTTCCCTGTTCAGTCATGATTGGGAAGTCACCCATAAAGACTGTCTGTTCCTTGATTTCTCCAGTTTCAGAGTTCAAGAAGCGAGCGCGAACGAAAATAGGCTGCGAGTAGGTAGTGGCGCGTTGGCGGCACTCCTCCACGGTGAATTTTGGTGGGCTCTTTAGATCCGCGTCATCAGGGTCGAACTCAAGTTCGAGTGACAGGCGACCAGTGAAGTCGGTGATTGGTGAGATGGCCTCAAAGGCTTCTCGCAATCCCTGCTTCATGAATAGGTCGAAACTATCTCGCTGAATTTCGAGGAGATTTGGCAGGGGGTGTGCTTCACCCAATGCCGAGAAGTTAAAGCGCTCCGGGCTAGTGGACCGAGACGTCAACGGTTCATCCTCCGTGTAAGTGGGTGGCTACTGCAGGTTTTCCCGACCAAATACGAAACGCCGTCAAGGGATGACAAAGTTAGGCACAAGGGCAGGGTCTATTGATGCTAGTGCCATTGGAGCCCAATGCGCAAATGGCGCTCTTCGCACCGAGCAAAGAAACGCCCCCGCAAATCGCGGTTGGCGTTACCCTAGGCACGCTTTGGGCTCAGGTCAAGCATTCAAAGATGAAAAATGCCCCGTCTGGCGAACCAGACGGGGCATTTTCCTTTAAAACGTTGAAGTTACTTAAGCTCGACAGTTGCGCCGGCAGCTTCGAGAGCAGCCTTTGCCTTGTCAGCGTCAGCCTTCGAAACCTTCTCAAGTACGGCCTTTGGAGCACCGTCTACGAGGTCCTTCGCTTCCTTCAAACCAAGGTTAGTAAGGGTACGAACTTCCTTAATTACCTGGATCTTCTTGTCGCCACCGTCAGTAAGAATGACGTCGTAGTCGCTCTTCTCTTCGGCTGCGCCAGCGTCTGCGCCGCCACCAGCAGGTGCAGCTACAGCAACAGCTGCAGGAGCAGCTGCGGTAACGCCGAACTTCTCTTCAAATTCCTTGAGGAGCTCGCTGAGTTCAATAACTGAAAGTTCAGCAATTCCATCGAGGATCTGGTCCTTGGTCAATGAGGCCATGGTGATTCCTTTCCTATTTTCGTTTCGTTTACTGCGTTTTCTTGGTTATTCGGCCGGTTCGCTCGCGGCGTCCTCGGAAGGAGCCTCGGTGGTTTCAGCTTCGGCAACGACCTCGGGGGCCTCTGCTTCTGCTGCGACCTCCGCGACTACTGCCGCGGCGTCGTCGCTCGCTGCGGGTGCAGCTTCCTCGACCCCGGCCGGAGTCTCGGCGGCTTCTTCGACCTTGGCGACAGCAGCTGGCTGCGCATCGGCGCCGCCCTTGCTCTCGATAAGGGCCGAGAGGCCGTATGCGAAGTTGGTAGGCACAGCCTTGAGCAGGCTGGCAAAGGTGCGCATTGGTGAGGCAATGAGTCCAGCGAGCTGGCTGAGCATTACTTCACGGCTTGGCAGGTCGGCCAGAGCGGCCAAATCCTTGTTGGTCAGGGTCTTTCCATCGAGCACGCCACCCTTAATGATCAGGGTGGGGGTCTCCTTGGAGAAGTTCTTCAGCGCCTTCGCTACGGCTGAAATGTCGCCGTCAACGAATGCAATAGCGGTTGGACCCGACAAGAACTCCGAAAGAGGCTCTACGGGGGTGTCAACGATTGCACGCTTGACCAGGGTGTTCTTGAATACCTTGTAGTCGGCACCGAGGGTGCGAAGCTGGCGGCGAAGAGCTGAGATTTCAGCAACCGACATTCCTCGGTACTCGGTAACTACAGCGGTAGTGGTGCCTTCAACGCGTGAGGAAACCTCATCGACGGTGGCGACCTTTTCGGGACGAACCTTGCTCATACTGACTCCTTCACCGGATGCCGCCCGGGACGGGCCTGGGACATCGAAGTGAACAAGCCTTCGCAAGAAGACTCGAACTCCTCGTCAGGCGGGCTTTTCAGCCACTTCTGGGGAAACTCCCCACCGGATGTCTTCGGCGTTCTTCTAAAACTTGGTGCACAAACTTCGTGCGAGGTACTACACCTTAGTCAGAGACCGAAGTCTCGTCAAAACGACTAGGCCGAAACGAGTGCTTCTTCTGAATCAAGCGATGGGTCGATCTTTACGCCAGGTCCCATTGTTGATGAGATGGTGACGCTCAAAACGTACTTACCCTTCGCAGAAGCAGGCTTCACACGGTTGATTTCGTCCAACACCGCTTCGATGTTCTTCACGAGGTCGTCCTTGGAGAAGCTGACCTTACCAACGCGGAGCTGTACGTTACCGATCTTGTCGGTGCGGTACTCCACGCGGCCACCCTTAAATTCGGTAACGGCCTTGGCAACGTCCATAGTGACAGTTCCGGTCTTAGGGTTTGGCATCAAACCACGAGGTCCGAGAACGCGTCCGAGTCCACCGACCTTACCCATGAAGTCTGGGGTCGCAATGGCGATGTCGAAGTCGAGGAATCCACCGGATACCTTCTCTACGAGGTCGTCGCCACCAACGAAGTCAGCGCCGGCGTCGCGAGCAGCCTGAGCGTGCTCACCAGCGGCAAAGACTGCCACGCGGTTGGTCTTACCAGTACCGGCAGGAAGTGAGAGTGTGCCACGCACAATCTGCTCTGCCTTACGTGGGTCAACACCAAGACGAATTGCGAGTTCGACGGTCTCGTCGAACTTAGCGGTGGAGATGGCTTTGACCTTCTCGACTGCGGCACCAACCGAAAGGAATCCTTCGCGGTCTACCTGTGCGAGTGCGTTGATGTACTTCTTACCGTGCTTCATTGTTCTCTCCCTAGCCCGCTACCGAGATGCCCATTGAACGAGCGGTGCCAGCAACCTGGAGCTTCGCTTGTTCGATGTCATCGGTGTTGAGGTCCTTGAGCTTGGTCTGTGCGATTTCTTCTACCTGGGCCATGGTCACTGACGCCACAGTCTCACGACCGGCGGTGTGTGCACCCTTGGCAACACCGGCTGCTTGACGAAGCAGTACTGGTGTTGGTGGAGTCTTTAGGACGAAGGTGAATGAACGGTCTTCGTAGATCGAGATGTCGACCGGAATAACCGTGCCCTTCATTGACTCAGTTGCGGCGTTGTACTGCTTGCAGAATTCCATGGTCTGAATACCGTGGGGTCCAAGTGCAGTACCTACTGGTGGCGCAGGGGTAGCCCCGCCCGCCTCGAGCTGAATCTTTACTACTGCGACAACCTTTTTCGCCATGAGTTTCTCCTTCGTGCGATCTCTTAAAGCTTCGTGACCTGAGTGAAGTCAAGTTCAACTGGGGTTTCACGTCCGAAGATGTCCACCAGAACCTTGACCTTGAGTTGGTCTTCATTAATCTCGGCCACGTGACCTGAGAACGTTGCGAACGGACCGCTCTTGATTTGAACGGTGTCGTTGATTTCGAATTCGTGCTTCGGTGCGCGACGCTTGGCAGCTGGCTGCTCAACGCCTTCAACCTGTGGGCGAATGATGTTGTCAACTTCACGACGTGTAAGTGCGGTGGGGCGAGTCTTCTCAGCACCAACGAAACCTGTGACGCCAGGTGTTGAACCAATGACGTAGAAAATTTCTGGATCTGGTTCGCAACGAATGAGCAAGTAGCTCGGGAACATCCGCTTCGAAGTGGTGACCTTCTTACCGTTCTTGAATTCGGTGACGTCTTCTTCCGGCAAGTAGATCTCGTAGATCTGGTCAGTCAAGTCTCGACTCTTCACGATGTTGTTGAGTGCGCCAATAACTTTTTGTTCGTGTCCAGCAAAAGTGTGGACAATGTACCAACGACCGGGACGGTCAAATGCACTGTCGGCAACTACTTCTTCGTCAGCCTCATCTTCAATGATGGTGACGTCCAAGATGTCCGTGTCGACAACGTCTGTTGTCTCTAGGTCTTCGTCGTTAGTGATTTCGATGTCGCTCATGATTGCCTTAGTGCGAGTAGAAGAACGAGACGAACTTCGAGAATCCGTAGCCGAGGCCAAAAATCAGAAGTGTCATGAAAACAAGGACAAACAAAACAATCGAGGTGTAGTTACGAAGTTCGGGGCGCGTTGGCCACGAGACCTGACGCAACTCTTCACGAACCTGCTTGAAAAATTCACGCGGCTTGGCGCGCTCGGAGCGACGACGCTCTTGAACGTCAGCAACCGAAGTACGACGTGACGAAGCAGCGCCGTCGGCGCCCACTTGTCCTTGTCGCTGCATCATGCGCTTTTGTTCGCGGTTCATTTCAATCTTTCGTTCGCACTTCGTTTACTTCAGCCGAAAAAAATCTTCGAGCAGGGCAGGAGGGACTCGAACCCCCAACCACCGGTTTTGGAGACCGGTGCTCTACCAATTGAGCCACTGCCCTTTGAGACTTCTCACTCCCAAAAGAGTGAGTCGCCGCAGGGAAGATACATCTTACCACCCCACGGCAAGGTGCTCCTTAGCGGGTTTCCTTGTGGACCGTGTGCTTGCGCTCCCACTGGCAGTACTTGTTCATCTCGATGCGCTCACGGTCGTTGACCTTGTTCTTCATCGTGATGTAGTTACGGCGCTTGCACTCTTCACAGGCCAGGGTGACCTGTACTCGCTTTTCGTTCTTAGCCATCGTTCTCTCCTCTAGTTACTGCAATCACTGCGTAGGCTCCGGGGAACCTGCCTGGTAGCGGCGGCGGGAGTCGAACCCGCGACACCACGATTATGAGCCGTGTGCTCTAACCACCTGAGCTACGCCGCCTGGCGAGCCCTCTGTCGGGATTGAACCGACGACCCCTTCCTTACC
>Ga0208622_1000367_pt1 | contig 18937 bp, 8 predicted proteins | sample CryBogCBH12Jul09_FD_184621 | JGI IMG/M metagenome (GOLD analysis project Ga0208622, IMG submission 184621) | Freshwater microbial communities from Crystal Bog, Wisconsin, USA - CBH12Jul09 (SPAdes) | ecosystem: Environmental > Aquatic > Freshwater > Lake | place: Crystal Bog, Wisconsin, USA... | reverse complement strand
GCTGTAGATACATAAGTACTGGTGCCATTAAAAATAAAATATCCACCATTGATTGCATTGTATGTTGGTGTTGATTGTAATGTACCAGTATTAGCACTTCCGCTTATATCATTCCAAGCAGTACCTGAGCCAGGATAACTACGAGGATTTGCAGCATCCAATAACATAACCAAGCTGTCTGTTACTATACTACTTCCGTAAGAGATTGTCATATTCCGTACCTCCCTCTATATGCTTCGAAGTTTTGTGCTACTTGATTTGCAGTAAGTGCGGTGTTATAGATTTGAACAGTTGAAATATATCCCGGAAAATAATACTGGTACGATGTTCCAGTATAATTATTAAAACCAACAACATACGGTGAATAATCTGTCCATGTTCCAGCGTTACTAAAAGTTCCAATTGCAGTACCGTTAACGTAATAAGTCCATATTCCTGCAGAGGTATGCGTTAGACACACATGATACCATTGATTCAACCCAAAGTTGTAAGTAGGAGAGTTGTTTGTGAGTGCACCAACATTAGCAAAAATTCCAAGGCCGGTCCATGTTGATGCTGTGCCGTTCACAGTAAATAACAGACCAGCGTTGGTAAACGAGTTAGAGGCAAAAACAGCGGCACTATATTGGATAGTATATAATGGCGAATACCTAGTTAGATAAAACCAACAACTGATAGAAAAATTATTACCAGATAATGGCATCTTAGTTGAACCGTTCGCAATTGATACGTATTGTGATGTGCCATTAAACGCAAGATATCCATTGTTATTGGTGCTATATGTTGGCGAATTTGTTAGTGTGCCGTTGTAGCTATAGCCACTTAAATCATTCCAAGCAGATCCAGATCCAGGATAACTACGTGGATCTGCAGCATCTAGCTGCATTATCAATCCGTCGATAACAATATTTGGTCCCGATGACGTCATTATATACCATACCTCCCACGATATGCTTCAAAGTTTTGTGCTACTTGTGCGTTCGTTAATGCTGTATTATAAAATAAAACTGATGAAAAGTTGCCATTAAAATATCTACCACTAGCATATGTGTCATTGCCTATTAATAAACCGGTAAAAGTAAATGACGTTTGTGATTGAGCAGTTGTAACAGACGATTGATTCAAATATATAGAGACAGAAGTGGTGTTTGCACTCATTGCAACCATACACCATTGATTATTAGGTACATACAATGAAACTTGATTTATGTTAAGATTATATTGAAATCCTAATTGATTATTTGCGTTGAATCCAACTCCCCACAAATTTGCTCCTTGCCTATTTTCTACTAAGCCTGTGTACGTAGCCTGTGTACCAGCACTGTATATCCAGCATATCATGGTGAACCCAGATAACGGTATATTAGCAGTTACACTGGCATATTGAGTGCTACCGTCAAAAGACAAATATCCATCATTGGTTGCGTTGTATGTTGGTGAATTAATCAATGTACTGCTATATCTATTTCCACTTATATCATTCCATGTTGAACCAGAACCCGGATAACTGCGAGTATTAGCAACATCTAATAACATGGTCAACCCATCGGTTACAATACTAGCACCATGCGCAAGTGTCATATTCCATATCTCCCTCGATAAGCGTTGAAATTTTGAGCTATTTGAGCTGCTGATAATGCTTGATTATAAAACAACACACTAGACATATTACCGTAAAAAAGTCTGCTAAGACCATCATTTGCGATTGAAAATCCATTAAAATTAAACGAAGTTTGTGTATTAACATTAGTGGCGGAAACAAGATTTAAATATAAAGTAGCAGATGTTGTTGTAGCTGATATTGCTACCATAACCCATTGATTATTTGGAATTATCAATCCGGAGTTCCAATTGTATGTAGAGCTATCAAATCCCCAGGAATATCCCAATTGATTTGTAACAGGTGTTCCGTATGAGCATCCTAGACCCCAATTGGGAGACCCGTTACGATATTGACACAAGCCAGCAAAACTAGGTTGGCTACCTGCGCTGTATATCCAACATATAATTGAATATGCAGAAACAGTTATGTTATTAGTTGCTGTTGCGTACTGTGACGTACCATTAAATGCAAAGTACCCAAGATTGCTAGATGAGTATGTTGGTGATGCTGTTAATGTTGCATTATTACCATTACCACTTATATCATTCCATGCAGTGCCTGAGCCAGGATAGCTGCGAGTATTAGCAGCATCCAATAACATATTCAACCCATCGGTTACAATACTAACGCCATAATTAACGGCCATTTTACACCTCTACCAATAATTTTGCAACATCTCGTCTTTCTGCATAAACGGTATAATAACATTTGATCAACGGTTTTCCTAACAAACTATCAACATTAACTGTAATAAATTCGTCAGTTATTTCCCCAACATATAGTTTTTGATAACGACCAAACGGTGTTAGGCTTACAGTTACAGTTCTCATGTCGACTAGTGTACTCCAATATTCTGGCAGTAATATCTTGTTGTCTGCATGTAAACTGCCCCGCAAATACACACCATTTTCAGGTCCCTCAAGACTAGCATATCTCAAGCTCATGTTGGATTTCGTTGGATGATCAATTACGAAGCTTTTTGTTGTTGCGGCTATACCACCATTGACTGTTAGAACATAACCACTTGTCATTACTGTAGTGCCAATACCTACGTTACTGGTAATGAATGCATTGCCTGCATATACGTTACCAGTAACACCAATTCCGCCGGCCACTATTAGAGCTCCAGTTGTGCTTGATGTTGACGCAGTTGTGTTAGTGACGGCTAAGTTGCCGTGCCATGCACTGCCTGCTGTGAACAAGTTACCAGTTACAGTTAGGTTACCTGTAACTGGATAATATATCAGCTTAGTTGAACTGGTGTTGATAGTAGTTAACGTACCACTTGTAGCTGATGTGAAGTTGATATATCTAGGAGCATTAGTTGTTGTATCGTCTGCTATGGTTGCAGAAGAACCAGTACCGCTTGCTGCAGATGACATAAAAGTGCCATCAGCAAATTGTATCCCGCCTAGCTGCGTTGCTGTATTACTGATTCTAATATTACCAGCAACAAACAAGTTACCACCATAAACAGCAACAGCGTTACCACCTGTTACCTGTGCAGTACCAATGCCAACGTTACCTGCTGGTCCAACTATGATGTTGGCGGCTACGCCAATACCGCCTGCTACTACTAATGCACCAGTTGTACTTGATGTTGCAGTATTACCCGAGAAAACCGTTAGGTTGTTAACCCAACTAGATCCAGCAACAAACAAGTTACCACCTATGCTCGTTCCTCCTAGCACCTGTAAGGCACCACTGGTGCTTGATGTGGTTGCATTGCTGTTGGTGATAACAACAGTGTCTGTTGTGGTAAGAAATATGTTATTGATATAGGTGTTGTCAACAATCAAGTTGCCACTTACTATCAAGTTACCGCCAACACTTAGGTTACCAGTAAATGGATTAATGGATATTCCGCCATTAGCTAGAAGTTGCAGATTACCGGTAGTTGCTGATACAAATGTTGGATAAAACAACGCATTGGTAGAAACGGCTGTTATGTTTACATTACTCACGTTGGCTGCGTTTGGATTTGGCGTACCTGAATAACCGCTAATACCCGAATAGCCGCTTATTCCGCTAATACCAGAATATCCACTTATACCTGAATATCCACTGAATCCACTTATACCTGAATATCCACTGAATCCACTTATACCTGAATATCCACTGAATCCACTTATACCTGAATAGCCACTGAATCCACTTATACCTGAATAGCCACTGAATCCACTTATACCTGAATAACCGCTAACTATCGTAGCAGAACTCTGGAATGTACCATCTGCGAATTGAATACCGCCTATTTGGGTAGCAGTATTTCCTAATTGCAAATTACCGGCAATAAACAAATTGCCACCATATACTGAAACTGCATTGCCAGATATGATGCTGGCCGTACCGATGCCAACATTACCGCCAATGCCAACCATCAAGTTACCACCAATGCCAACCCCACCAGCTACAGTTAATGCACCGGTTGCTGTTGAAGTAGCAGCAGTTGTGTTAGTTACTGCTATGTTGCCAGCCCACAAACTATTACCAACAAATACATTGCCACTAAATGTAGGGGTGTTATAGGTTAATTCTTTAGTAGAAGCATTGTAGAAAACTATATTGCCTGTGTAAGTAGTGCAAGTTCTAACTGGGTTCACATATAAGCCAGAGTAAGCGGCATTTAATGCAGTACAACTGGCATTTATTATGATACTTTGTGTAGTTTGATTGCATTGACCGGCATAGGGTCCAATTGCAATGGCTGCTGCACCTTGGCATCTGTATCCGGCATTATAACCAATAGCAACAGAATTTACGCCTTGCTTTGACTCGCCCGCAACGTGCCCCATAGCGACTGCACCACTACTCTGGCAACTGTGGCCTGCACAGCGCCCAATGGCTATCGCGCATCCGCTTTGATTTGTTTGACCTGCAGTTGTTCCAATAGCAATAGCAAATCCGCGCTGATTTACGCCGCCAGCACAATGTCCAATTGCAATAGAACATGGCGCTTGACCGTTGCCCGCACCGCAGCCAAGAGCAATATTAGTTGAGTTTAATTGTAAACCTCCTGCAATGATATTACCGCCAACGCCAACACCACCTGCAACGACCAATGCACCAGTTGTTGTTGATGTTGCTGCATTGCCAGAGAAAACCGTTAGGTTGTTGTGCCAGCTAGAACCAGCAACAAACAAGTTACCACCAACTCCGACACCTCCTAATACCTGCAATGCGCCACTAGTGCTAGATGTAGTAGCAGCACTATTGGTGATAACAACGGTGTCTGTTGTGGTAAGAAAGATGTTGTTGATGTAGGTGTTGTCAACAATCAAGTTGCCACTTACCATCAAGTTACCGCCAACACTTAGGTTGCCGGTAAATGGATTATATGTTAGACCTCCATTGGCAAGTAGTTGTAGATTACCTGTAGTTGCTGACACAAATGTTGGATAAAACAACGCATTGGTAGAAACGGCTGTTATGTTTACATTGCTCACGTTGGCTGCGTTAGGATTTGGCGTACCTGAATAGCCACTGAACCCGCTTATACCTGAGTATCCACTAAAGCCACTTATACCTGAATAGCCACTTATACCTGAATAACCACTGAATCCACTTATACCTGAATAGCCACTGAATCCGCTTATACCCGAATAGCCACTGAATCCGCTTATACCTGAATAGCCGCTAAAACCGCTTATACCTGAGTATCCACTTATACCTGAATATCCACTGAATCCGCTTATACCCGAATAGCCACTGAATCCGCTTATACCCGAATACCCGCTGACTATCGTAGCAGAGGTCTGGAAAGTACCATCGGCGAATTGAATGCCACCTATGCGTGTGGCGGTATTACTGATTTGTATATTGCCTGCAATTAACAGATTACCACCGTAAACCGCAACGGCATTACCTCCAGCGACCCGTGCAGTGCCTATACCAACGTTCCCGCCCAAATTTACAAACAAGTTGCCAGCAACAGTTAATAACGCACCTGGTACTGGAATACTGGTACCTATACCAACATTGCCACTTATAATAGCTCCGTTGGTAATTGGGTTAATGGTAGGGTTATTAGTGTAAGAGCCTACAACTAGATTACTAGAGACCTGCAGACCATTTTTGACTATAAAGTCTATTGGATTCGCCACTTAACGATTTCCCTTTCCATCGCACGGTGTTATATAACGTGTATTTATGGTAAACTACACGTCAACGCCAGTGCGAACTACTCTAATACTTTTATTTGTTGGAGATGTAGGAGTGAAGAACAAACTAAATGTCCCGCCTGATATACTAGAAGTAAATGATCCTAACGGTTGTACACTATATACTAAATTAAATTCAGTTTGATAAGCTGTGGTCCCATCTTGCAGAATAAGCATTTGTTCACTGTGGAACTGCCCAATGTTTGTATTGTCAGTTATCTGTGCTAGATAATGCACAGTTCTGTAATCAGATGTTGCAAAGGTATCTACAGTTACAGTGCCGGTAGTGCTTATAGTAGCAAGATTACCATTCATCACGAAACTGTTGCCTGTGATACTGGTATTGCTAACCACAGTAGCACCAGTAACCGATGTGTTACTAACAACAGATGCTGCTGTTACCGCACCATCTGCATTCATTGCGCCACTACTATAAACACTGGTACCATGAACATAACCGTTGCTGATCAAATTGTTAACTGTAGCAGTACCGCTAGTGTTTAGAGCAGAAGCATAGACAAAACTATTGCTGGTTATGCTGGCACCTGTGATAGCCCCAACTGCATTTATTGTTCCGCTACTATAAACACTGGTACCCTGAACATATCCGTTGCTGACAAGATTGTTAAAGTTTGCTGTACCGGCACCATTTATGTCACCCGAAGCATAGAAGTCAACAGTTTGGATAGTTGTATTTGCAACCAGTATGCCTACTTTAGCCGTATTTTGGGCGATCAGTGCGGTAAATTGGCCAGTGCTTGGAGTAATATTACCAATTGCTGTAGCATCAACGCTTTGTGCAACCAGATTACCGCCAACATACAAGTTGCAACCGATGCCAGCACCGCCATAGACTACTAGAGCTCCGGTGTCAATGCTACTAGACACTGTTGTAGTTTTTACAATAAGTCCTTGTCCATTGCGCCAACGACCTGCTTCATTAGCAGGAGTACACCCGCCAGTTACAAATATAATGTCATTGGCTAGATAGGTTCCAAGTAATAGATTGCCGCCGCCAGTGATAGCATTACCGTATACCTGTAGATAGCCGTCATTAGGACCATCAATTGACCCAGTAGCAAATTTGGAACTATTGATACCCATATCAATATAAGTATCGTTTGCATTACCGTTATCAGCGGTAACAACTATATCACCACTTGCATCACTACCATTATTGATATTTTGCAAATTCAGTTGTGCATAGCTATCGCTATTTGCACTTAGCTGCTCAACAGTCTGCGGTTGAATCTTGTATCCTGTGGTAATCCCAGCATACAGGGCATTAAATCCGTATTGGTTGCCATAGAATACACCACTATTACCTGTTACAGTTGTAACATTAAAGTTTAAACCAACGATATTGCCGCTAACAGTTAGGTTACCGCTAATCCCAACACCACCTGCTACTATAAGAGCGCCAGTGGTAGAACTGGTAGACGTATTTGTGCTTAAAATGCTGACATTATTGAGCCAAGTAGCGCCGCTTACCCAGAGGTTACCACCAATGGCCTCGCCGCCATTTACAATGAGAGCACCGGTGGTAGAACTGGTAGTAGCTATAAGATTTGCAACAATAATATTACCAGCGCTGATACCCGCACTTACTACCAAGTTATTGCCAGAAATGCTGGAGTTGCTGATAAGGTTGGCACCTGTGATTACACCATCTGCACCGATAGCACCGCTACTATAGAGGCTGGTACCTTGAACCGCACTGTTGCTGATTACAGCATTAAATGTACCAGTTCCGCTGGTATTAATGCTGGTGCCAAATATGAATCCGTTGCTGGTTAGTGTAGCACCTGTAATGGCCTCAGCAGCACTTAATGGTCCGCTTGAATTTATACTCGACGCATTGATGTAGCTGTTAGAAACTATGCCAGCACCTGTAACCGCACCTGCAGCACTTAATGGTCCGCTGGAATTTATACTCGATGCATTGATGTAGCTGTTTGAAACTATGCTGGCAGCTGATATTGCACCACTTGCACTTAACTGTGCTGTGCTGATACCAGTGTTACTTACAAGATAGTTAACCTGTACTTGCCCAGCGGCATTAATACTACTGCCAAAGAATGCACTATTACCAACGCTTAATCCGCCAGTATTGATATTTCCAGTAACTCCTATGCCGCCGGGCCCAGTTAGAACGAGACTGCCTGTTGTGTTACTAGTGCTGGCAATATTACCAAGCAGAGTGATGTTACCAAAGTATGCTGACCCCCAACGGAAACCCGGGCTGTTTGTAGTAAACGGATTAGCAACATTTGATATATTTTGCACCCCAGGCTGAACATTGGTAATATAAATTAAGTCTCCACTGGCATTTTGCCTACCTAGGAAGGCGTAGTCATTCTCATTCTGCAGATTATCATAGTAGTTGATAAGCAACCCGCGATCATAACCATCGTTGATTACCAGAGCATTACCTTCTACACCAGTTCCAACGCCGATGACTGGATTTTCCACGTTTAGCTGTTCTGTATTAACTGCAACGATGTTACCACCTACAGTTAGATTACCAAGAATGCTAAGGTTTTGTAGGAACTGAGCTTCGCCCTGCACGTTTAGGTTTCCAGCAACACCAACTCCACCTGCAACTGTTAGGGCCCCAGTGCAGTAACTGCCGCTGGCTCCTGTACCTATGATCTGCACGGTGGTATTGGCTACCAGCGCGTTTAGATATGATGTGCCACCAGTGTTAAGAGTGGTACTGGCATAAAGTGTAGAAGCATTTACACCAGCATTGCTGGTAATGTTATTAGCAATTAAACTGCTTGCAAAGTTAGCAGGACCTGCCTGCACATACAAGCCGCCTGCAACTATGTTTCCACCGTTGCGGATAGTAACAGCGCCATTTACGTCAAGTGTTGTGGTTGGAGCAGTAGTGCCTAGTCCCAGTCTATTATTAATATTATCCCAGAAGAACTGCGCATTGTTTTGAATAAATGAACTTGCACCTGCAAATATAATAGAACCTTGTGTCCAGGTTGTATTGGTGTTGGTACCACCGTTTCCATACGGTAATATGCCAGTTACATCTGTAGTGAGATCAACTTGCGAAAATGTAATAGCTGTGCCATTGCTACGCAATACAGTATTTGCTGATCCACTTGCCCATTGCGGTGATCCAGTTACACTGGTAACCAACGCACTGGTAGCCGACGACGACAATAGATTCCAGGTGTTTGCCGCGCCACCTACCAGTAATTGATACTGACTGATGGTATTTTGACCAGTACCTCCGCTAGCTGCTGCTAGTGTATTGGTTACGCCATTAACAAGGTCTATTTTTCCAAATGATAAGTTGCCGCCGCCGCTGCCAGTTGTAAGGTAGGTGTACGGCCCACCCGAAACACTAGAAGGAACTCCGCTATTGTTAAATATAACAGCAGCGTTGGTGTTGCTGACCACACTGGTCATTACAGCAGCGTTGGCAGTTGTTACAACAAATGCACTACCTGAGAATGCAGCAGCGTTTGTACCACCACTTGCAATTGGCAGCACACCTGATACGTCATTTACACTAACGTTACCCCAGGTTGGTACTCCGCCATTTACTACAAGCACGTTTCCTGTGTTGCCAATTGGCAATCTTGTTAAAGCTGGAATGGTGCCGCTGCTGGCAGCATAGAGTAAATCACCTGTTACATATGCGCTTTGTCCTGTGCCGCCATAGTTAGCAGCTATAATATTGCCTTGCCAACCGCCTGTGGTTACATTACCAACGCTATTAATTGAAAATACGGTTGAACTGGCAGCATTTGTAAACTGTATAAAGTTCCCAGGTGTCGCTGCACTTTGTACAGCAATAGCGGTTTGGCCTGTGCCGCTTAAAATTCCAAGTTTAGCTGTTGTGCAGCTAACACCTATTCCAACACTACCACTTATTGCAAGACCATTTGTTGGAGCAGTTGAAACCCCAGCATAAGCTCCTATTGCAACTGCACCTGCTACATCGAGAGTGTTTGCTGGCGTAGTAACACCAATTCCTACCTTATTGGTTTGTGTAACTACCAGTGTTGGCGAATTTTGAGCACCTGTAGTAATATATGCATAAAGATTGCTATTACTATAACCAACAACAGCTATATTTCCGCTGGGTGCATTATTTCCTATATAAATTTGATAGTCGTTGTTACTGCGAGTGGCAAAACTTGCTACACTTGTTGTAGATTGAACATCTAATATATGTGTTGGGCTGTTGGTACCAATACCAACTTCGTTGCTAGAAAAGACAAAATTGTTACTACCTCCAAATCCAGCTCCTGTGTTATATTGTACAGAATTTACTGGACCGCCGGCAGGAGTAGAATAACTTGCCGCACTGGTAGCTTGGTATGTACCGTCGGAGAACCATATACCACTTAGTGATCCTGCAGAATTGGTTATTTGAATATTGCCAACCACCTGAAGCTTTTGTACAGGAACAGCAGTTCCAACACCAACGTTACCGCTGACAATTAAACCATTTGTAGGAGGATTGGCAATATTAAGTGTATACGTACCTACAACCACATTTGTGGCAACCTGTAAGCCCTGCCGTACAATAAAATCTATCGGGGTGGACATCGTTTTCTGCCTTTTCCTACTATACTCTTGACGACTATAAGTCGCAGATAATCATATAGGTATTTATGCAGACCAGTTTTCAGGAAGCATTACGGTTCAATGCTGGTACGTATAACCTTGATATTTTTGTCACTGGTATAAGACGCTGTGAATAATAATTGCACGTTACCACTGGCAATTTGACAGGTTAATTCTCCAAGTCGTGTTTGAGTAACAACAATATTATATTCGGTTTGATATGCGTTTAAACCATCTTGAATAAGCATTAATTGGCTGGTTTGATACCAACTGTTATTCTCGTCTGTGATTTGAACAATATAATGGCAACTTCTATAGTAAGGCACTGGGAAACTGTCTAGAATAACAGGCGTTATTCCAGAAGTTGACGTATTAGTGCTTTCGTAGCCAACGTCAATAATCTGAAAGCTAGATCTTGGAGTATTTGTACCTACCCCCAATCTAAAATTTACATCGTCCCAGTATAGGTTAGCAGCATCACCGCCAAACCTGTTGTTATTATTGTACTGAATAGCCCCTAGCGAACCTGAGGGTAGCACAGCATTTGCTGCACTGGTATACTGTGCAGTACCATCAGAAAAGATATATGCGCTGTTACTGCCAAATATAGCCACGTTACCAGCTACACTAAGCGGAGATGAAGGTGTGCTGGATCCAATTCCAACATTACCGTTTACCACAACTATAGCGTTGGTAGTTCCTATACTTTGGGTTGGTCCTGCAACAAGCACCTGACCAACTGTGGTATTTTGACCACGTAAATATTGTATGTCTAAAAGTTTAAGGTTCATTATTGCACCAGCTAAAGATATAGATATTTATGCGGTGATAACAACCTTAATCAAACAAACATCTCTAGTGCTTTGACTACTGCTGCAGGTTCTACAAACGCTTCGTCTCGATATGGTATTAAATCCCATGATAAAAATTGATTATGGAATAGATATTTCCGATCTTTGAGTAGATTAACATTTTCTGGATGACCATAAATGTTTGGATCACTTTGGCCCCATAACACGACTCCGGGTTTACCTATATCCCAACAAAAATGCTGGAAAAAACTGTCACATGATATCCAGGTTCTACACTGATGCACAAGTGGTTTTAGCTGATCAAACGTGAGATTTTGTCTAAAATCATCAACAAGTTTCGTCTCACCTGTTACCCCTACTTGTATAATCGGCTCGTTTATTAATGGTATTAGGTATTTCCAATAAGGATAATTTTTTGGGCTACTCTTACCATTGTTGCAATTTTTAGCATACGGGCTGATTATTATCATTTGACGTACATTTTCCTAAAAGCATTTTCTAAAGATGTTGACCAGTTCCATTCGTCCATCTTTCTATAGATGTTATACGGTTCTATATCACCAAAAAGATCTTTAGCTTCTTGTATACTTCTTCCCGGTACTATGTCTGGATAACATGAAAATATTATTGGATTTTTAATTTCTGCCAAGATGTGTTTGAAACAAATATGATCTCCCATACCGTTATTTAGAACGACAATTGTGTAATCCTTGAGATATATAGTGTTACGAAATATTTCTTCATCGTGATTAAAAAGTTCTTCGTTTGTTTCGCTGCGGATCCCACCGTTTGGATTCTTCAAATGCCATGTAACTGCATTAGGAACCACAAGTAGCTTATACCCTTTTTGCTTCAACCCATACGTAAACAGAGTTTCCTCGCGATGTGCAACTCTCGACAATCCTAAGTTATAGTCAAATATACCTGCTCTATATAAGAAAGTGCAATGCAAATGTTCAACCTCAATTACTTGAGTTACATTGCTCCATTGAACCGAAGGTTCTATATAGATGTTTTCTAATTTGCCAGTTGCAGCGATATGCTCAAATAGCAATGGTGGAGTTAGTACTGCACCGCCAACTGCTCCTACATCGTTTTTAGCATACGACCAAAGTGTTTCCAAAACGTTATATTCTGCCACAGTGTCGTCGTCAACTCTCCAAACCCACTTATATCCCATGGTATTGGCTGTTTGATGATTATAATGTTGTCCCTTCTTTGGGGCAAATGCAACTTCCCAGTCTATATTTTTTATATCCATTATTTGAAAGAGATGCAAATACGTGGGATCAGCTCGAAGGTCTTGAGGTTCGTCGTTGTCGTCAAAAAGTATTATCTTATCAACGCGCTTTGATTGATTAATGACAGAGGCAATTGCCAGCGGCAGTGTAGTGAAATATCTACCTCTAGTTGATATTGAGCATAGTATTTTATCCTGTGTCATTTTAATACACCATTAAATTTATATCTAGCATAATGATGTATTATATACAATCTGCTGTGAGATTTACAATTTCTCACAGCAGATTGTTATCTTATCATTTGTTTATCTGATCTTGCAATAGAACAAGCTTACGATTGAGTTCTTTTATTGCTTCTACTAGTAGTGGTACCAATCTCTCGTATTGTATTGTTTTATAATTTTCACCACTTTTACTAGATCCATCTGTTTCTGCATCAAACGGTGCAGGTCTTACCACATGAGGCATTATTGCGTCAACTTCGTGGGCTAACAACCCTACTTTCTGAGAATCAACGTCTTCTTCTGCCAGTTGCGCAGCAAGATCATTTGGATAATAATATACACCATTAATTGACATCACCTTGTCTATAGCATTAACAATCGGTGTAATATTAGTTTTAAGTCTTGCGTCAGAATAGTAAGCTGTTATTTCGCCAACTGCTTGGAATGCACCTGTGGATAGAAATGTAAACTGAGCTGCAGGAGTATTATTGTATACAATCAACGCTCCAGTTGTATCAACAGCTAGATATACGCTTTTTTGTGGCCCTGCGGGATAATTGGTATTGGTCATGCCAATCATACCTGCCAGTGTACTGGTGCTGTTAAATCCATTCGTATTGCTGATCAATACTGCAGGAGTAACTCCTGTGCCGCCCTGATTGAACGATATTAACTGATTGGTAGTAATTGTTACGTTTGTACTAGCACTACCAGTTAAAAACAATGAGTTTGGTGTTACAGGTGTTGTGGTAGTACCAACCAGCATAGTACCGCTGCTGTTTATACGAGCCGCTTCAACATTGTTAATTTTAGCAGCTATTACACCAGATGATGGCCCATTAATTATAGTAGATGTAGTGTCGCCGTATAACGAGAAGTTAGAACTGCTTGGTGTAGCAGCACTAAATGCAAGATAACCAGCCGATAGTAAGCCTAATCCAGCAGTTGGATTAAACGTAAATGCGGCGGTATTAACGTATACGCTTTGAGTGGGACCCACACCAGACACAAACGTAGGATAGTATGCTGCATTTGTAGATTGGCCAGCTGTGGTAATTGTACCAGCATTGCCAGCAGGTGAGCCACTATATCCACTTATTCCACTATATCCACTATAACCGCTTCTGCCACTTATTCCACTATATCCACTATAACCGCTTATGCCACTTATTCCGCTATATCCACTATATCCGCTTGCACTTGTGGCAGCAGCAGCAGTATTTAAAAATGTTCCATCAGAGAACTGAATGCCACCAATAGTAGTAGCCGTGTTGCCAACACGTAGATTACCTGCAATGAATACATTTCCACCATACACTGCTAACACATTACCCGATGTTATTTGCGAGGTGCCAATGCCAACATTCGCTCCGCCTAATGGTACAAGTGACACGTTGCCACTGGCATTTACAGTAATGTACGGTATACCAGATATATCATTAACTGAGAATATTGTGCCAGTAGTAACATTATTTGAAACATTGAATAGTTGACCAGTAGAATTAGTAAAAGATAGACTATTAGACGACGTAAGTCTTAATGTCATAGGTACATTTGGATTATTGTTAAACACCATATTGGTGGAAACAGTTAAATTACCTGCAACAAATGCATTGCCTCCGATACCAACTCCGCCTGCTACTGCCAATGCACCGTTTGTAGTCGAAGTTGACACGGTAGTATTGGTGATTGCTAGGTTTCCTGCCCATACGCTACCAATTGTAGTTATATTGCCACTATTTGGTATTACTTGAAGGCTAGTAGTATTGATGTAGGACGTTTGTGTGCCTGTGCCAGCTACAAATACTGGATAATATGATGTACTTGCTGTTTGCGATACTACGGGCGACGTGGTACCACTATATCCGCTGAAGCCACTATATCCACTATATCCACTTGTACCTACAGCACCGCTATAGCCAGATGTGCCGCCGCCGCCGGCTATGCCGCTGAATCCACTTGTACCTACAGCACCGCTGTATCCTGATACACCAGTTCCTCCAACGGTGCCACTAAATCCGCTGAATCCACTGGCACCTACAGCACCGCTATAACCAGATGTGCCGCCGCTGCCTGTTACGCCACTGAACCCGCTGAATCCGCTTGTGCCTACAGCACCGCTGTATCCTGATACACCAGTTCCTCCGCCAACACCGCTGAATCCGCTGAATCCAGAAATTCCACTTGTACCTACAGCACCGCTATAACCAGATGTGCCACCGCCGCCTGTTATGCCACTAAACCCGCTGAATCCGCTTGTGCCTACAGCACCGCTGTATCCTGATACACCAGTTCCTCCGCCGATGCCACTAAATCCACTGAATCCGCTGAATCCAGAAATTCCGGAATAGCCGCTGAACCCACCATTACCAGTTGAACCACTGTAACCGCTTATTCCGCTGTAACCACTATACCCACTGAGTCCGCTAGATCCGGAGTATCCTGATACTCCGGTTAAACCGCCAACGCCACTATAACCACTGAGTCCGCTATATCCAGAATATCCGCTTGAACCGCTAAGGCCCGAATAACCACTATATCCAGATGATCCAATATTACCTATTGCACCTGAATAACCGCTGAATCCGCTATAGCCGCTTACGCCGCTATAACCGCTGAATCCACTAAATCCAGAAGTTCCGGTAGTTCCTGTTACACCACTATAGCCGCTTACTCCGCTATAACCGCTGAATCCACTAATGCCGCTATAACCGGATGCAGCGGCAGCGCCAGGAGCACCAGAATATCCACTAAACCCAGAAATGCCTGAATAACCACTAAATCCACTTCTTCCCGAATAACCGCTGTATCCACTAATGCCGCTGTATCCACTGAATCCACTAATGCCGCTGTATCCACTGAATCCACTGAATCCACTGATGCCGCTATATCCAGACGCAGCAGCAGCGCCAGGAGCACCAGAATAACCACTTCCGCCGCTATATCCACTAATACCACTGAATCCACTAATACCACTGAATCCACTAATGCCGCTGTATCCACTAATGCCGCTGTATCCACTAATGCCGCTGTATCCACTAATGCCGCTGTATCCACTAATGCCGCTGTATCCAGACGCAGCGGTAGCACCCGACGCACCAGAGTAACCACTAACGCCGCTGTATCCGGACCAACCGCTAACGCCACTATAACCGCTAAATCCACTATATCCACTAATACCAGAATATCCACTTACGCCGCTATAACCGCTATATCCACTAATACCACTGAATCCACTATAACTGCTGTAACCAGATATACCCGAATATCCGCTGTAACCACTTACACCACTATAACCTGATATGCCGCCTGATCCAGGATTGCCGCTGGCACCACTATATCCACTTATACCTGAATAACCACTAACGCCGCTGTATCCGCTGATACCAACAGGACCTTGGAAACCAGTTGGACCAGTTGGACCGGTATTGCCAAGACTACCAGTTGGACCAGTTGGACCGGTGTAACCAGTTGGGCCTGTGTCGCCCTTTAGGCCTTGCGTACCTTGTGGTCCTGTGTAACCTGTGTAACCAGTTACACCAGTTGGTCCTGTATTACCAGTAGGACCAGTGGCACCAGAAAAGCCGCTTATACCAGAATATCCAGAAAGACCTGAGTAGCCGCTGAATCCACTTATACCCGAGTAGCCGCTGAATCCACTTATACCCGAGTAGCCGCTGAATCCACTGTATCCACTTATACCCGAATAGCCGCTGAATCCACTTATACCCGAATAGCCGCTGAATCCACCTAAACCAGCAATACCAGAATACCCAGAAATACCCGAGTAGCCGCTGAATCCACTTATACCCGAATAGCCGCTGAATCCACTGTATCCACTTATACCAGTAGGACCAGTTGGACCAGTAGCACCAGTTGGCCCTGTATTTCCAGTTGGACCTGTGTTGCCAGTGTAACCTGTTGGACCAGTTAGACCTGTTTCGCCAGTTGGTCCTGTATAACCTGTGTAACCAGTTGGTCCAGTTACAATCGAGTCTGCACCGTTTGGTCCTGTATAACCAGTTGGCCCTGTGTAACCAGTTGGACCAACAATTTGACCAACATTAGTAAATCCAGCTACAGGGCCGGTTGGATATGTTGGACCGCCGGGTGTGTCGGTAAACACCCAAAGATCACCCGTGTCTTCTGTTATTACACCGTCGCCCAAAGTTGGTGCCGGGTCTATACCATTGAAATTTTCTGGTGTTGCAGACGGTACACTGCCAATAATACGAACGCTTTGACCTGGTGCTCCTTGCGGGCCTTGTACACCACTATATCCAGATACCCCCGAATACCCACTTATACCCGAATAGCCACTAAACCCGCTTATACCCGAATAGCCACTAAACCCACTTATACCTGAATAGCCACTAAAACCACTTATACCTGAATAGCCACTAAACCCGCTTATACCCGAATAGCCGCTGAATCCACTTATACCTGAATAGCCACTGTAGCCCGAAAGGCCGGCTGCTCCCGCAGAACCAGAGAGACCACTATAACCACTTACACCACTATAACCACTTACACCACTATAACCACTTATGCCAGAGTATCCAGATATTCCAGTTGGACCTGTGGCACCTGTTGCACCTGTTGTACCTGTTGGCCCTGTGTTACCAGTATAACCAGTTGGACCGGTATCGCCTTTTATGCCTTGCGTACCTTGTGGTCCTGTGTAACCAGTGTAGCCAGTTACACCAGTAGGACCTGTATTACCAGTAGGACCTGGTTGACCTTGTCCTCCAGTATATCCTGTTGGACCTGTACGACCTGTAACACCAGTTGGACCAGTTGGGCCTGTGTACCCAGTCGGACCAGTTGGCCCTGTATTTCCGGTAGGACCAGTTCCGGTGGGGCCGGTATACCCTGTATATCCAGTCACACCTGTTGGACCAGTGTATCCAGTTGGGCCACTATATCCTGTATATCCAGTTACACCTGTTGGACCAGTTACACCCGTTGGGCCGGTATTACCAGTATAACCAGTTGCTCCTGTATTAGCAGCAGTCCCAGGCAGTCCAGTTGGACCCGTTGCCCCAGTTGGACCAGTTGCTCCTGTTGGACCAGTATAACCAGTATAACCAGTTGGACCAGTGCGACCACTTGCACCCGTTGCACCTGTAGGACCTGTGCCAGTTGGACCTGTGTACCCTGTAACACCAGTCGCGCCAGTAAGACCAGTTGATCCGGTATAGCCTGTTGGACCAGTATAGCCTGTTGGACCAGTATATCCTGTAGGACCAGTATAGCCTGTTGGACCAGTTGCTCCCGTGGCACCAGTTGCTCCTGTAATACCAGTTGCTCCCGTGGCACCAGTCGCGCCAGTTGCTCCTGTAATACCAGTTGCTCCAGTTGGACCTGTTGCCCCTGTAATACCAGTTGCTCCAGTTGCACCAGTTGCTCCTGTATTACCAGTTGGACCTGTATTACCAGTTGGACCGGTACCAGTTGGACCTGTATAACCAGTTGGACCAGTTGTTCCAGTAAAGCCTTGACCAGTTGGGCCAGTTGCACCAGTTTGGCCTAAACCAGTTGGACCAGTTAACCCTGTTGATCCAGTAGCACCTGTAGCACCAGTTTGCCCTGTACCAGTTGGACCGGTAACACCAGTTGGACCTGTATAACCAGTTGGACCTGTATAACCAGTTGGACCAGTTGTTCCAGTAAAGCCTTGACCAGTTGGGCCAGTTGCACCAGTTGGACCTGTGTTACCAGTTGGACCTGTTTTCCCAGTTGGACCGGTTGGACCTGTAACACCTGTTATTCCAGTTGGACCTGTGTAACCAGTTGGTCCTGTATAACCAGTTGGACCAGTAACACCTGTTGGACCTGTATATCCAGTTGGACCGGTTGCACCCGTTTGACCTGTTTGACCAGTTGGACCTGTTTGACCAGTCGGACCAGTAACACCAGTCGGACCTGTGTATCCAGTTGGACCAGTAACACCAGTTGGACCTGTAACACCTGTTGGCCCTGTGTATCCAGTTGGCCCAGTAACACCAGTTGGACCAGTAACACCTGTTGGCCCTGTATATCCAGTTGGACCTGTATATCCAGTTGGACCTGTATCACCAGTTGGACCAGTAACACCTGTTGGCCCTGTTGGTGCTCCGAGAGGTCCTGTTGGCCCAACTGGCCCTGTTGGCCCGCCTAATGGACCTGTTGGACCTGTTACACCCGTTGCACCAGTTGCACCAGAACCAGTTGCGCCCGTAGCACCGGTGGTCCCTGCAGGACCAGACGGGCCGGTAGGTCCGGTTAGACCAGTTGCACCAGTTATACTTGCTCCTGTCGCTCC